>Ga0247836_1001293_pt1 | contig 40916 bp, 40 predicted proteins | sample LaCruzMarch2015__4_FD_187116 | JGI IMG/M metagenome (GOLD analysis project Ga0247836, IMG submission 187116) | Freshwater microbial communities from meromictic Lake La Cruz, Castile-La Mancha, Spain - LaCruzMarch2015_14m | ecosystem: Environmental > Aquatic > Freshwater > Lake | place: Spain... | reverse complement strand
AACGACTTCGCGTTACACTCTGTCGGCATCGGGGAACTCCTCTGCTATCCGATAACCCGTTGTTTCATAGGAATTATCTCAGATTCAGAGCCCCGATGCACCCCTCAGTGTGAGATTTCCGGGCTAGTTGCCGCCGCACCAGTTGCCCTTTGGCCCATCTGGGGCGGGTTGTTCGTGCTTTGGGATTGCGGCGTTGTGGGCTGTTCCTAGCGGTCATACCTACACGCCCAAGACAATATCGCGACAAGTCGATCTTTTGATTTCTGCACTATTTCGGACGTTCGTAAAATCGGGTTATACTCGGGGACTTACGGAGGGGAACAAATGCGGTCGATTGTTGCGGTGCTTGCTGTTGCGTTGGCGATGGTTTTTTCGACCGTCGGCCCGGGCCGCGCCGGTGACGCGGAAGTCAACCTGCTGCGCTCGTATATCGGCAGCTGGGCGGGACAGAGTGTGCTGACTGGCGGGGATCAGCCTGAGGCGTTCAGCTGCCGCCTCGCGGTGACCCAGGGGCGGCTGGTCAAGATCAACTATGCCGGCCGCTGCACGCTGGTGAACATGAACCTGTCGGTCACGGGCACCATCTCCTTCAACGACGAGGCCAACCGCTACGAGGCGGCGATGCGGTCCAATGTCGGCTTTTCGGCCGCCGCCGTCGGCATGCAGAAGGGCAAGACCATCGTGTTCGTGCTCAAGGAGCGGCAGGCCGACAGGGGCGGCGGCACGATGGAGGTCGATTCCGTGCTGGAACTCACCGGCAGCCGGATCGCGGTCGATTTCAACGTGGAGTTCAACCGCTCCGGCCAGGTGCTGACGGCCAAGGTGCCCTTCCAGCGAAACTGACCTGCCTTTCACCGGCTGCCTGCACTGCAACCCATGGCAGGTCTGAAAAGCAAAGGCCGAGCTTTCGCCCCGCCTCTGGAACTGGTTTTCGGTTGAGGAAACCTCAGCGCTTTTTCTTGTCCATCTGGTGGTAGGCGCGGCGGGAGTGGAACTCGCAGTAGGGCTTGCCCTCGTCGGAGTGGCCGCCGCAGAAGTAGAAATCGGGGGTCAGCGGGTCGCCGATCGGCCACTTGCAGGTGTGCTCGTTGAGCTGCAGCAGGGTGAGGCGCTTGTCCACCGGGATGAACAGTTCGGCTGCCTGCGGGGCCATCTGGACCTCGACGGCGAATTCCTCATCCATCTTCAGTGCCGTGGCTCCCTGGATACCGCCGCCGCCGCCGGACGACATCGGCCGCGACGATTTCATGGTGGCGCCCATGCTGCTGCTGCCGCCACCACCGTTGCTGCTGCTGACAAAGGCGCCACTGGAGCGCACGCCGCCGCTCGACGACGGTGAGGCAACACGACGCGCCGTCGGCCGCGGCACCTGACGCGCCCGTGGGGCGGAACTGGCGGGCTTGGCGCGGCCACTCAGCTTGAGCCGATGTACCTTGCCGATAACCGCATTGCGGGTGACGCCCTCGCCCAGAACTCCGGCGATCTGGCTGGCGCTCAGACCTTCAAGCCACAGTTTCTTGAGCAGCTCGACGCGCTCTTCAGTCCAGCCCATCAAAAATCAGCTCCTAACCGCCTTAAGGATTGCTGACGGACTCCATTCCCCTGCCTCCGCTTGCACGGAGGCACGAAACACTACAAATCGTAGGTCTGGTTGGTCCGCCACACGATATCTCGTGCCCCAACACCTTGATCTTACACGGCTCGTGGAATCTGGATCAAGAGTCAGGCCGGTTTTACACGGGGAAAACACAGGGCCGTGGCTGGCCTTTGCGAAGCTGAGTCAAATCAGACACTTGGGGTGCGATTGGGGCGGCTCCGTTGACTTAAACGCTCCACAAAGGCATATGAAAAGCCTAGACGCGCCGCCTTTCGCAGCGCGTTTTTGGTTTCTGTGGGCCTTTTGCAACACTTTCTTAACCGGCCCTGAAATGACCCATGAAAGGGGTATCGAGATGTCTGCGCTGTACGGCACGTATGCCCGGTCCAACCTCGCGTTCGAGCGGGGCGAGGGCGTGCGATTGTACGCGCAGGACGGGACCGAGTACCTCGATTTCCACTCCGGCGTGGCGGTGAACGCGCTCGGTCACGGCGACCCGCACATGGTGGCGGCGCTGAAGGCGGCGGCGGAGAAGGTCTGGCACACCGCCAACACCTTCACCATTCCCGAGCAGGAGCGGCTGGCGCAGCGGCTGGTGGAGAACACCTTCGCCGATGCGGTGTTCTTCACCAACTCGGGCACCGAGGCGGTGGAGTGCGCGGTGAAGACGGCGCGGCACCATTTCTGGGCCAAGGGGCAGCCGGAGCGCTACGAGGTGCTGGCGTTCACCGGCTCCTTCCACGGCCGGACCATGGGGATGATCGCGGCCTCGGGCAACGAGCATTACCTCGAGGGCTTCGGCAAGCCGCTCGAAGGTTTCACGCACGTCGCGCCGGGCGACCTCGAGGCGGTGAAGGCGGCGATCACGCCCAACACCTGCGCCATCCTGATCGAGCCGGTGCAGGGCGAAGGCGGCGTGACCGCGATGACGCCCGAGTTCATGCGCGGGCTGCGCGCGCTCTGCGACGAGCACGACATGCTGCTGGTGCTCGACGAGGTGCAGTGCGGCTTTGGCCGGACGGGCAAGTTCTTCGCCTATATGTGGAGCGGCATCGAGCCCGACGTGATGGCCGTGGCCAAGGGGATCGGCGCGGGCTTCCCGCTTGGCGCCTGCCTGGCCAAGGGCGAGGTGGCGAAATCGATGGTGCCCGGCACGCATGGCTCGACCTATGGCGGCAACCCGCTCGCCTCGGCGATGGGCAATGCCGTGCTCGACCGCATGCTGGCGCCAGGCTTCTTCGACCATGTCGACAAGATGGGCCAGCGCCTGCAGTGGCACCTGCAGCAGCTGTCGCAGCGCTTCCCCAACCAGGTGCTGGAGTTGCGTGGAAAAGGCCTGCTCGCCGGTATCCGGATCGCGACGCCGGTGAAGGACGTAGCCGCCCGCCTGCGCGACGAGCATCACATGCTGGCGATGACGGCCAACGAGAACGTGTTGCGGCTGTTGCCGCCGCTCGTCATCGCCGAGGCCGATATCGAACTGGCGGTGGGCAAGCTCGCCGCGGTGTTCGAGGCGATCGACGCAGAGGCGAACAAGGCCACCGCCTGACCCAATTGCCGGACGGCTCGAGGGCACCGGACAGCAGCCGGTGCCCGGCCCGATCTTCCCCACCGGAAGAGTCCCACATGAGGAGAGGTCTGATGACCACCCCAAGGCATTTTCTCAATCTCGACGATTTCGACGCGACTACCCTGCGCGGCATGCTCAGTCATGCGGTGGAACTGAAGGAGCGCCTGAAAAAGGGCGACCGCCCGCTGCTCCTCAAGGACAAGGTGCTGGCGATGATCTTCGAGCGCCAGTCGACCCGCACCCGCGTGTCGTTCGACGTGGGCATGCGCCAGCTGGGTGGGGAGACGATCTTCCTCACCGGCGCCGAGATGCAGCTGTCGCGCGAAGAGACGCTGGCCGATACGGCCAAGGTGATGAGCCGCTATGTCGATGCGATCATGATCCGCATCCTCACCCACCAGGACCTGCTCGACCTGGCCGAGGCGGCGACCGTGCCGGTGATCAACGGGCTGACCCGCCGGGCGCACCCGTGCCAGGTGATGGCGGACGTGATGACGTTCGAGGAGCACCGCGGCAACATCAAGGGCGCCAAGATCGCCTGGGTGGGAGACAGCAACAACGTGCTGGCCAGCTGGGTGAACGCCGCCGAGCTGTTCGGCGCCGAACTCACCATCGCGGTTCCTGAAGAGTACGCGCCGGAAAAGGACCTGCTCACCGACATCCGCAAGGCGGGTGCGGCAGTGCGGCTGATCGAGGACGCCGAGGAGGCGGTGAAGGATGCCGACCTCATCATCACCGACACCTGGGTATCGATGGGCGACACCGATGCAGCCGAGCGCCGCCGGGCCTTGAAACCCTACCAGGTGAATGCCCATCTGATGGGACTTGCCGACAAGGACGCGCTGTTCATGCACTGCCTGCCGGCGCACCGCGGCGACGAGGTGACCGACGAGGTCATCGACGGACCGCAATCGGTGGTGTTTGATGAGGCCGAAAATCGCCTACACGCACAGAAGGCCATCCTGTGCTGGGCGCTTGGCCAGGATCGCCAGAACACCTGACGGTTGCTGCCATGCCTGAACTCAACTAGCGCGGCGCTGCCCTGATCCCGGGCCGGCGCGCCGCGGGATTGGAATTTCGATGACTGAGATGCAGCTGAGCACCATTGGCCTCGACCGCCCGGAATCCGGCGACGACGTGGTCGTGCCGTTCACCGTCGATACGCTGGATAGCCGGGGGCGCGTGGTGCGCCTCGGTCCGGCACTCGACGCCATCCTCACCCGGCACAACTACCCTGCCCCGGTCGCTCGCCTGCTCGGCGAGGCGGTGGTGCTGGCCGCACTGATCGGCTCGTCGCTGAAGTTCGCCGGGCGCTTCATCCTGCAGACGCAGACCGATGGACCGGTGAACCTGATTGTCGTCGACCTCGACGCGCCCGACGGTCTGCGTGGCTATGCCCGCTTCGATGCCGACGCGCTGATGATGGCGATCGAGCGCGGCGAGACCAGGCCGGCGCAGCTGATGGGCAGGGGCCACCTCGCCATGACGATCGACCAGGGCGTTCACATGGAGCGCTACCAGGGCATCGTGGCGCTGGATGGCGGCTCGCTCGAGGACGTGGCACACACCTATTTCCAGCAGTCCGAGCAGATCCCGACGCTGGTGCGGCTGGCGGTCGCCGAGCATACCGTGCGGGGCGTGGGCCATCGCTGGCGGGCCGGCGGCGTGCTGGTGCAGCACCTGCCGCCGCACGGCCAGTCGGTGATGCCCGACCTGCCGGGCGATGGCGACTACGACAACCCCGATACGACCGACCAGGACTTCGTCGAGGACGACAAGTGGACGACGTCGCGCGCCTATGTCAGCACGGTGGGCGACGAGGAACTGGCGGACCCCGACCTCAGCGCCGAGCGGCTGCTGTTCCGGCTGTTCAACGAGCCGGGCGTGCGGGTGTTCGATCCGGTGGCGCTCGAGGAGCGTTGCACCTGCTCGGCGGAGCGGATCGAGGCGATGCTTAGGGACAACTTCTCGGCCGAAGAGCGCGCCGACATGGTGGTGGACGGCGAGATCGAGGTGGTCTGCGAGTTCTGCTCGTCGGACTACCACTTCACGCCGGGTGAGTTCGAGGATCACGACCACCGGCATTGAGGGGCGGGAGCGCACTGCTTCGGTCCGGGGTATTTTGGTTCGCGGTGACGGTGGGGTAAAGGTTGCGCCTGCGCGCGCCCCCTCCACCAGCCTACGGCTGGTCCCCCTCCCCCTGGCTTCGCCACAGTGGAGGACCACCGACACGCCCGGTGGCCCTAGATGTTGAATCAGGCCGGGGCCTGGAAGCGTTCGTCGAAGGCGTAGCCGGCGCCGCGGACGGTGCGGATGGGGTCGGCGTCGCGGTGGCGGTTGATGGCTTTTCGCAGGCGACCAACGTGCACATCCACCGTGCGCTCGTCGACATAGACGTCGTTGCCCCAGACGCCGTCGAGCAGTTGCTCGCGCGAGTAGACGCGGCCGGGGTGGCGCATCAGGTATTCGAGCAGGCGGTACTCGGTGGGGCCAAGATGGACCTCACGGCCGCCGCGACGGACGCGGTGGGACGTGCGGTCGAGCTCGAGATCGCCCGCTTTCAGCACGGCGGTGACGAGCTGCGGGCTCGAGCGGCGGAGCAGTGCATTGATGCGGGCCAGGAGCTCGGGGATGGAGAAGGGCTTGACGACATAGTCGTCAGCGCCGGTGGCAAGGCCACGGACGCGCTCTTCTTCCTCGCCGCGCGCGGTGATCATGATGATCGGGGTGCGGGCGGTTTCCTCGCGGGCCCGCCAGCGGCGGCAGAGTTCGATGCCGGAGAGGCCCGGCAGCATCCAGTCGAGCAGGATGAGGTCCGGCACGCCGTCGCGGATGCGCTCCACCGCCTCGTCGCCTGAGGCGGCAGTGGCAACGCGGAAGCCTTCGGCCTCCAGGTTGTAGCGCAACAGCACGGCGAGGTCGGCCTCGTCCTCGACGATGAGGATCGTTGCGCTCATGCGTTATGCCTCCAGCTTCTGACGCTGCTGTTCGTCGGCGCCAAGGTGGTGGCCGGTCTCGAGGTAGTAGGCCGCCTCGGCGATGTTGGTGGCGTGGTCGCCGACGCGCTCAAGGCTCTTGGCGCAGAACAGCAGGTGCGTGCACTGCGTGATGTTGCGCGGATCTTCCATCATGTAGGTCAGCAATTCGCGGAACAGCGAGTTGTAGATGGCGTCGATCTCGTCATCGTGGTTGCAGACCTCGACGGCCGCCTTGCTGTCGCGCGTCAGGTAGGCATCGAGTGCGGCCTGCAGCTGGCGCGACACGAGGTCCTTCATGTGCTTGACGCCATTGTAGAATTTTGGCGCCAGCCCGAGGTTCTCGAGCTGCAGGGTGCGCTTGGCCAGCTGCTTGGCCATATCGCCGGTGCGCTCGAGGTCGTTGGCGACCTGGATGGCAGTGACGACCATGCGGAGATCGGTGGCCATCGGCTGGCGGCGGGCGATGATCGAGACCACAGAGTCGTTGATGCGCTGCTGCATCTGGTCGATCTGGGCGTCGAACGTACGGACGTTCCGGGCCTGGGCGTGATCCAGCTTCAAGAGCGCCATGGCGCCTTCGGTGATCGCCTGCTCGACCATGCCGCCCATCTCGGAGATGGACTTGTTGAGGTCGATCAGTTCGTCTTCGTAGGAGGTGACAATATGCTCGTTCAGCGTCGCGGGCATGCTTCGGTTCCTTATCCCAATCAGCCGATACGGCCGGTGATGTAGTCCTGGGTCTGCTTGTGCTTGGGATTGGTGAAGATGTCTTCGGTCTTGCCTTCCTCGATCAGCTTGCCGAGGTGGAAGAACGCGGTCTTCTGGCTGACGCGGGCGGCCTGCTGCATCGAGTGGGTGACGATGACGATGGTATAGTTCTCGCGCAACTCGTCGATCAGTTCCTCGACGATGGCGGTGGCGATCGGGTCGAGAGCCGAGCAAGGCTCGTCCATCAGGATCACCTCGGGCCCGACCGCGATGGCGCGGGCGATGCAGAGACGCTGCTGCTGACCACCGGAAAGGCCGGTGCCGGGTTCGTTGAGGCGATCCTTGACCTCGTTCCAGAGGCCGGCCTTGCGCAACGAAGAGTGCACGATTTCGTCGAGAGCGGATTTGGACTGCGCGAGGCCGTGGATCTTCGGGCCGTAGGCGACGTTGTCGTAGATCGACTTGGGGAACGGGTTGGGTTTCTGGAACACCATGCCCACCCGGGCGCGCAGTTCGACGACATCGAGCGACGGGTCGTAGATGTCGGCGCCCTCGAGCTCGATCTTGCCAGTCACCTTGCAGCCGACGATGGTGTCATTCATGCGGTTGATGCAGCGCAGGAAGGTCGACTTGCCACAGCCCGATGGGCCGATAAAGGCCGTCACCGCCCGCTCGGGGATATCGATCGAGACCCCGAACAGCGCCTGCTTTGTCCCGTAGTGCACCACCACGTCGCGGGCTCGCACGGGTGTTGCATGGTTGATTTCAGACTGGATCAAGGGAACCCCCGCAGTTTCGGTCGTCTTTGCCATTCCAAGCGTCGCGTCCATTCGACTACCACCGACGTTCGAGTTTGCTGCGAAGGAAGATCGCAATTGCATTCATGAAGAGAAGGAAGCCCAGCAGCACCATAATTGCGGCGGAGGTCCGTGACACGAAGCCACGCTCCGGGCTGTCGGCCCAGATGAAGATCTGGGTGGGCAGCGACGTGGACGCATCGAGGATACCGCCCGGAGGGCTGGTCACGAAGGCGTTCATGCCGATCAGAAGCAGCGGAGCGGTCTCGCCGAGGGCCTGCGCCATGCCGATGATGGTGCCGGTGAGGATGCCGGGCATGGCCAGCGGAAGGACGTGCTGGAGCACGACCTGGTGCTTGGATGCTCCCATGCCCAGCGCCGCCTCGCGGATGGAGGGCGGGACAGCCTTGAGTGCGGCACGGGTGGAGATGATGATGGTCGGCAGAACCATCAGCGACAGCACGAGGCCACCCGTCAGTGGTGCCGAGCGTGGCGCGCCGAAGACCTGGATGAAGACTGCGAGACCGAGCAGGCCGTAGACGATCGACGGCACGGCGGCGAGGTTGTTGATGTTGACCTCGATCAGGTCGGTCCACCGGTTCTTGGGCGCAAACTCCTCAAGATAGATCGCCGAGGCGATGCCAACGGGGAAACTGATCAGGAAGCACACGAGGAGCAGGTAGAACGATCCGGTGATCGCCCCGGCAAGACCCGCCATCTCAGGGAAACGACTGTCGGCATTGAAGAACAGGCCCCAGTTGAAGGGTGCGGTTACCCGCCCCTGGGCGGACAACTGGTCGAACCAGGCGATCTGAGCGTCGCTCACGCGACGGTTGGCCTCAGGCACGTCCCGGAGCACCTGCCCCTTGTTCAGCCCATCGAAGGGATCGGCGGCCGGCACCGCAAGCGTGATGCTGCTGCCGACGAGCGAGGGGTTGGCGCGCACCGCATCACGAACGATGAACTGGGCGTTGTTGGTGATGATCTGCGACAGGAGGCGCTGCTCCGCCGGGGATGTGGTTTCACCCAGGGCCGCATTCAGCCCACCGGTGATGACGGCGCGCCAGTTGGTCGCCTCGAGGTCCGCCGGGTCGACCAGTTCGGCCGACAGCGGGAAATCGAGCCGGACGTGCGTCTGGGTGAAGGCCGGGAGGCCCTGCGAGACGATGGTCCACAGCAACAGTCCGAGCATGCCCACGGCAGCCAGGATCGCGGTGAGGCCGGCGAGGCGCAGCCGGGTGTCGGCAGCGTAGCGGCGCTTTCGCAAGGCAGCCGCGGCTTTCGACGACGGCCTTGCCGCAACGGCGGCGCCGGTGCCTGAAATGGTGCTCTCAGTCATACTGCTCTCTGAACCGTTTGACGATCGTCAATGCGATCACGTTGAGGATGAGCGTCATCAGGAAGAGGACAAGCCCCAACCCGAACGCGGCCAAGGTCTTCGGGCTATCGAACTCGGTATCGCCGGTCAGCAGGGTGATGATCTGCACGGTCACGGTGGTGACGGAGTCGAGCGGATTGATGGTCAGGCTGGCGATCAGGCCCGCCGCCATGGCGACGATCATGGTCTCGCCGATGGCGATTGACGTGGACAGCAGCACACCGCCCATGATTCCCGGGATTGCCGCGGGGACCAGGACCTTCATGACGGTTTCGCCCGGCGTGGCGCCCATGGCCAGGGAACCGTCGCGCATGGTGCGCGGCACGGCCCGCAGGGCGTCATCGGAGAGCGAGGCGATGATCGGGATCAGCATGATGCCCATCACCAGGCCCGCAGCGAGGGCGCTGTTGGGTGACATCACGATGCCAATCAGGCCACCGGCTTCGCGAATGGCCGGGGCCACCGTCAGCACGGCGAAGAAGCCGTAAACCACGGTTGGCACACCGGCGAGGATTTCCAGTGTCGGCTTGATGACCGAGCGGAAACGGTCGCTGGAATACTCGACGAGGTAGATGGCGGTGAACAGCCCGATAGGGGTAGCGACAGCCATGGCCACGGCCGCAACCAGGAACGTACCGACAAACACCGGGATCGCGCCGAAGGCACCGGCACCGGCGACCTGATCAGCCCGGATGGCGATCTGCGGTTCCCAGCGCAGGCCGAAGAAGAACTCGAGCGGCGGAACGACACTGAAGAACCGGATGGCTTCGTAGAGAAGCGAAAAGAAGATTGCGAGAGTGATCAGGATGGCGAGCCCCGCGCAGGCCACCATAACGCCCGAGAGCACCCGCTCGACTGCGTTGCGGGCGCGGAAGCGGACCGCAATCTGGCTGCGAACCCAGAGGAACCCGCCGAGCATCAGCACCGCGACAAGAGCGGCGATGATCCACTCGGAGACCTCTCGGAAGCTCTTGAGCCGCTCGGCAGCAGCGACGACATCAGGCACGGGTTCGGAGAAAACTACCCCTGCCGCGACATTCCGGATTTCGGACAGCAGCAACGACATCTGGCCGGTGCCCAGACCCTCGATCAGCGTGCCCGGGAGGCTATTGACCAGGAAGATGTCCACGATGCGCGACTGGAACGCCAGCCAGAGCAGGAGGACGATGGCGGCCGGAATGAACACCGCGAAAGCGCCCAGCAGCCCGTGGTAGCCCGGCAGCGAGTGGACCTTCTCGCCACCTGCCGGCACCAGCCGACGGCCAGACATGGTGCCTACGAAGTAGGCCGCGGTCGCGAGGACGACGATTGCCAGAAACAGATACCCAGCCACACTGAACCCCCATTCGAGACGAATGAAAGGAGGCCGGCACCAAGGCCGGCCTCCAATCTATTTGGGTACTTACTTCGCCGGTGCGGTCATCGCCACGCCGCCAGCGACGTTGGCGCGGGTCGCTTCGCGCTGGTCGGCCGGGAGCGGGATCAGGCCGCGCTCGGCAAGGTAACCGCCTTCACCGAACGACGCTTCCGAGACGTACTCGTTTACGAAGTCTTCGAAGCCCGGGATGACACCCTTGTGAGCGTTCTTGAGGTAGATGTAGAGCGGACGCGAGACGGCATAGCTGCCATCGGCGATGGTCTCGAAGGACGGCAACACGCCATCGACACCGACGGCCTTCAGCATGTCGGAGTTCTCGAACAGGAACGAGTAGCCGAAGATGCCGACCGAGTTGGTGTCGGCGTTCAGGCGCTGCACGATCAGGTTGTCGTTCTCACCGGCTTCGATGAACGGACCGTCCTGACGCATGCGCTCGCAGACTTCGTCCTTGCGGTCGCCTTCAAGAGCTTCGATCGCGGGGAAGGCTTCGCAACCCTCGACCATGACGAGCTCGACGAACGCGTCACGGGTGCCGGACGTCGGCGGCGGGCCGAACACGGTGATGGCGGTGGCCGGGAGCGACGCGTCGATCTCGTTCCACATCTTGTAGGGGTTGGCGACGATCTCGCCGTTGACTTCGACTTCCGAAGCCAGCGCCTGGAAAATCTGAGCCTTGGTGAGGTTCAGTTCCGGGCCCTGCTGCGAGTGAGCAATGCTCAGACCGTCATAGCCGATCAGCACTTCGGTGACCGAGTCGACGCCGTTGGTGGCGCACAGTTCGAATTCCGACAGACGCATGGCGCGCGAGGCACCAGTGATATCGGGGTGATCTGCGCCGACGCCGCCGCAGAACACCTGGAAACCACCACCGGTACCGGTCGACTCGACAACCGGGGCAGCGCCGCCGGTCGCAGCGCCGAACTGCTCGGCAACGGCCTGGGTGTAGGGGAACACGGTGGACGAACCAACGATACGGATCTGGTCGCGGGTCTGGGCCTGAGCGCCAGTGGCAGCAGCGGCGAGCGCGAGGGCAGCTACACCTGCGTAGAGTGCGATCTTCATGAAATCTTCCCTTTCGGAGACAATGGGCCGGTTGCCCAATCTACAGGCTGGCTTCCTTGCCGCCTGCTGTGACGGCCGGACCCTATGGCCGTTGGGGAAAGGTTTTATGACGGTCGGACTACCGTTTTATGACAGGTTAATCCATTGATCCGAATGAATAATCCACGACACAGCGAGTGCCAGCCTGTGGACAAGGCCGAGTCTGTCACTTTCTGAGCAGCACTTCCACGCGGGTGCCCTGCCCCGGCTGGCTCTTGATGGAGAGCACGCCATGGTGGCGGGTGACGATGTGCTTGACGATGGCAAGGCCGAGGCCGGTGCCCTTCTTCTTACGGCTCGAGTCCGCGTCGACGCGATAAAAGCGCTCGGTCAGGCGGGGCACGTGCTCGGCCGCAACGCCGGGACCGTGATCGGTGACGGTGAGCGCAGCGGCGAAGCCCTGGCGCGAGGTGGCCGGGCCAAGCGACACCTCGACATCGCCGCCCTCGGCGCCGTACTTGATGGCGTTCTCGATGAGGTTCTCGACCACTTCGTAGAGCTCGTCGCGATCGCCGGGGATCACGAGGGGCTCATCGGGAACCGAGAGGACCAGCTTCGTGCCGGAATCGGCGGCGACCCTGTGCAGGCCTTCGGCCACCTCGCGCACCAGGGTGTTGAGCTCGACCGGCGCGGTCGGACGGACGTGCTGGCGCATTTCGATGCGGGACAGCGACAGCAGGTCCTCGATCAGCTTGGCCATGCGGGCGGCCTGCCCGCGCATGATGCCGAGGAAGCGCTCGCGCGCCTCCTTGTCGTTGGCGGCGGGGCCGAGCAGCGTGTCGATGAAGCCGACCAGCGAGGTCAGCGGCGTGCGCAGCTCGTGGCTGGCATTGGCGATGAAATCGGAGCGCAGTGATTCCAGCCGCTTGCCCTCGGTGAGGTTGTGCATGGTGATGACGAGGGCGCCGTCGTTCACCGGATCGCCTGGCGCCAGCGGGGCGACCGTGACACGGTGCCAGGTCTCGTTGGGGACGGACTGGTGCAGTTCGATCGTTTCGGGCTGGTTGGTGCGGCGGACGGTCTCGATGGCGCCGAGCACGCTCGGAGCGCGCAGGGTGAAAGCCAGCGGGGAGTCGACGATCACCGCCGGGAATTGCTGGCGGGCGGCGGCGTTGAGGTGGAACACCACGCTGCGCCGGTCGAGGACGATGGCGGGATCAGGCAGCGCATCGGCAAACAGGCGGACGCCATCGCCGAACGCCGGATCGGCGGCGCGCGTGTCCGCTGCAAGGCTGGCTGGGGATTCGCCCGTTTCGGGGACGATGGCGGCGAGCGCCAGCACCACGGCGTAGGCGACGATGCCGATCCACGGATCGATGCTCTGCATGCCCGCCAGGGTCATGAAGACCAAGCCGACCGCAAGCAGGAGGAGCAGCCGGCCGTATAGCCGTGCTTTCACCACCTGGTTCCACGCGGTGGCAGCACCGCCGCCACTCCGCTGCGCTTCGTCGGCCATAGGGGGCTCCTCACCCCGCAAGCGGGCTTGATTCGACCGCGCTTGCCAGAACTGCGTTCTTCATATCACGCTCGTGACGCAGTCATGACAGTCGAGTGGGAGTTTCAAGCCAAATGTCCGATGCCATTGCAGGATTCGACCTGGAAGACCCAGTGCTGCCGCGCCCCATCAAGAAGCGGACGCTCACCTCGGGTGGCTTCCCCTATGACGACAAGCTCGATGAGGACGAATACGCCACCCAGATGCTGGCGGCGCAGCGGCAGCTGGCGCTGCTGCAGCATGACCAGGCCAAGACCGGCAAACGCATCGTCATCGTGTTCGAGGGACGCGACGCGGCCGGCAAGGGCGGATCGATCGCCACCTACCTCGAGAACCTGAACCCGCGCTTCAACATGAGCGTGGCGCTGCCCAAGCCGTCGGACCGGGAGCGGACGCAGTGGTATTTCCAGCGCTATGTCGACTGGATGCCGGCGGCGGGCGAGCAGGTGCTGTTCGATCGCAGCTGGTACAACCGGGCCGGCGTCGAGGCGGTGATGGGGTTCTGCACGCCCGAGGAGACGACGCAATTCCTCAAGGCGGTGCCGAGATTCGAGGAAACGCTGGTGGATGACGGTATCCACCTGTTCAAGTTCTGGCTGGCGATCGGGCGGGAGATGCAACTGAAGCGCTTCCACGACCGGCGGCACGATCCGCTGAAGGTGTGGAAGCTGTCGCCGATCGACCTCGAAGCGCTGAAGAAGTTCGACGACTACTCGGTGGCGCGCGACCGGATGCTGGAGGCATCGCACACCAAGGATGCGCCCTGGCAGATCATCCTCAACAACGACAAGAAGCGCGGCCGGCTGGCCATCCTGCGCTCGGTGCTGCACGCGCTGGAGTTCGAGGGGAAGGACGAGAAGGCGATCGGGGAGAACGACGCGAAGATCGCGATGGGGCCGGATGAATTTGCCAAGGTGAACAAGGGGATGTGAGGGGGTAGGGTTTGCCGGACGCCCCCTCCACCAGACTTCGTCTGGTCCCCCTCCCCCGTTTCACGGGGGAGGATCACCGGCGACCTCAGTGCTTCAGGCGAGCCGGCGCACCGTCTCGGCGGCACCGTGTGCGAAGAGGGATTTCAGGTGGGCTGTGACCTCGTGGCGGAACGCTGTTGAAGCCGAGAGGTCGGGGCCGAAGACTTCGGTGACGGTGAGGAGGTTGGTGGCGAGCTGCTCCGGATTGCCGTGGGCGGCGTCGGCGAGCTGGCGTAGGCGGGCGGACAGGGGGTCCTTGACGTCGATGGGCTGGCCCTTCTCGTCGATGCCGGTGACGTAGCGCATCCAGGCGGCGACGCCGAGGGCGAGGCGGGTGTAGGGCTGGCCGGATTGGATGCGGGCGCGAATGGTGCCGAGCAGGCGCTGCGGCAGCTTCTGGGTGCCGTCCATGGCGATCTGCCAGGTGCGGTGGTTGAGCGCCGGATTGGCGAAGCGGGCCAGGAGCTGGTCGCGGTAAGCTTCGAGATCGACACGCGGCATGGGGAGGGTCGGGATCGCTTCATCGGTCATAAGCCCATGAATGAGCTTGTGGATTCCGGCGTCGGCAATGGCCTCGCTGACATACTGGTGGCCGCTGAGATAGCCGAGATAGGCCATGGTGGAGTGGGAGCCGTTGAGCATGCGGAGCTTCATCAGTTCGAACGGCTCGACATCCTCGACCAGTTGGGCGCCGGCCTGCTCGAACGGCGGGCGGCCGGCGGGGAAGTCGTCCTCGATCACCCACTGGGTGAAGGGCTCGGTCATGATCGGCCATGCGTCGTCCAAGCCTATGATATCGTTGATGATTTTACGGTCGGCGTCGGTTGTGGCCGGGACGATGCGGTCGATCATCGTCGATGGGAAGCTAACAGTGTTAACATAGCCGATCAGCGCCTTGTCTCCCGTCAGTTCGGCGAAGCGGCGGACGATGCGGCCCGCGGTCTTGCCGTTCGAGGGCAGATTATCGCAGCTCATGACGGTGAAGGGGATAAGTCCCAGTTCGTGACGCCGCTTCAGCGCGGCGACGATGATGCCGGGGGCGCTGAGCGGTGCGTCGGGGTGGGCGAGATCGTGGACGATGTCGGGGTGGGCTTCATCGAGCTCGCCGGTGGCCGGGGCGGAGCAGTAGCCCTTTTCGGTGACGGTCAGCGAGACGATGCGGATGGCGGGAAGCGCCATGGTTTCAATGAGGTCGGTCCGATCCGCGCTGGCGTCGATGACGTCGCGGATGGCGCCGATGATGCGCGCCCTGGTGCCCGAGGCGTCGCGGATGGCGAGGGTGTAGAGGAAATCCTGCGGGGCCAGCGCGTCGCGGGTATCGGGGCGGCGGAGCGAGGCACCGATGATGGCCCAGTCGGGGTGGTCCGCCAGCAGGCTATCGACATAGGCGGCCATGTGGGCGCGATGGAAGGCGCCGATACCGAGGTGGACAATGCCGGGTGAGACAGTGTCGCTGCTATAATCGGGGAGCGTGACTGAACCGGTGCTGACGAGATCCTGAACGGATTTCGAGCCGATGGCGGCGGCGGTTAGGCGCATGCGGTTTCTCCCTGACAGCAAAAGACCTCTCCTCCGAGACGGCCCCCTCCTTAGCCTTTCGAGCATAGCTCTCAAGGCCTTCTCACCTATAATCGCTCCACCGGAGCGATTATGCCTTCGGCACGGATCGAAGTCCCCCATAAAGGGGGAGGTGCAGAGGGTGCCTGTTTCTTAGTCGAGCCATTGGTCGGACGCCATAGTGCCTTCCGGTTGGCGGGTGGGTGGGGCATAAGTCTGGCGACTGTTTCGGAGGATATTTGCGTGGGCAAGCGGTTCGTTAGCGTCGGTGAGGCGATGATCGAAATGTCGGGCGGCGAGGAAGGGCTCTACCGGCTCGGCTATGCCGGCGACACGCTGAACACCGCCTGGTACATGCGGGCACTGCTGCCGGACGGCTGGGACGTCGACTACGTGACGGCGCTCGGCGACGACATGTATTCGGCCCAGATGCGCGCCTTCATCGACAAGGGCGGAATCGGCACCGGGCGGATCCAGACGATCGCCGGGAAGCGACCGGGGCTCTACATGATCCACCAGGCCGAAGGTGACCGGCACTTTACCTACTGGCGCGGGCAATCGGCGGCGAAGCTGCTGGCCGACGACACCGAGGCGCTGGAGGAGGCGCTGGTGGGGGCGGACATCGTCTATTTCTCCGGCATCTCGATGGCGATCCTCGCGCCGCGGGCGCGGGGTCGGCTGATGCGAACCATCGTCAAGGCGCGGGAAGCAGGGGCGAAGGTGGTGTTCGACACCAACCTCAGGCCGGCATTGTGGACCAGCCAGAAGATCATGGCCTCGACGCTGACCGCCGCTGCGACGATTGCCGATATCGTGCTGCCGACGCATGGCGACGAGGCGCCGGTGTTCGGCGATGCGTCGCCCGAGGCGACGGCGGAGCGCTACCTCAAGATAGGGGCGAGCGAGGTGGTGGTGAAGAACGGCGCAGAGCCGGCTCTGGTGGCGACGAGCGACGGCCTGCGCGAGTACGTGCCGGCGCCGAAGGCCGACAAGGTGGTAGATGCCACCGGCGCGGGCGACTCGTTCAACGGCGGGTATCTGAGCGCCCGCGAGCGGGGGATCGAGCCGGTGGAGGCCGCGCGGCTGGCGCACACGGTCGCCGGCGTGGTGATCGGCCACAAGGGCGCGCTGGTCGACCCCAAGCTGGTCAAGGGGATGGCGGGGTAAGGTTGGAGCGAGTACCGGCCCCGCCCCCACAGTCCGGCGACATCGGCCGCTCCTGGCCCGTGGGGAAAATCCACTCCACGTGGCTTTTCAACGGTGGAGGGTCACGGCCCGAAGGGTTCAGTCGCGGCGGCGGATTCGCACCAGGATGCGGCGTTCGTTGCGCTGGTTCATGCTCGAAGCGACGACGAGCGACAGCACTAGGGCGCCGGCGGCGATGGCGAAGAGGAAATTGAAGGACAGGGCTTCCATGCGGTGCGGGCTCCGTAGTGTTCGGAGTCAGCAACGGAGAGGCGTCGGATTTTGTTGCGTGCCGTGACCACACGAGAACGCGAGGCCTGCCGAGGGGTTCAGAACATGCCGCTGCCGGACTGCATGTATTCCAGTTCCTCCGGGGTCGAGTCGCGGCCGAGGGCTTCGTTGCGGTAGGGGTAGCGGCCGAAGCGCTGCAGCGTCTCAATGTGGCGGCGCTCGAAATCGGAGAATTTCTCGTCGCCATAGGCGGCGAAGAGTGGCGCGGCTTCAGCGTGCCCCGCGAGATCCTCGGAGTGCATGTATGGCAGGTAGGCGAACATGCGGCGGCGCGGCTCGAGTTCGAGGTCGCCGCCGGTGGCGACGAGCTCACGAGCCAGATCGAGCGCCAGCGGATCAGACGCGAAGGCCTCGGGGCGCTTGCGATAGAGCTGGCGGGAGAACTGATCGAGCACGATGAGTTCGGCGAGGCGGCCATCCGGCGCGGTGCGCCATGACGTGGCGTTGCCGGCGGCGACCCAGGCATGGGTGGCGGTGAACCGGCTGGCCAGCTCGGCATCGAACTCGGGCTTGGCGCCGAACCAGTCGGACTCGTCGTGTTCGACGAACCAGAAGGCGAGGACAGAGTCGGGCTTATGCATGGGACCTCTCGTTCTTGCTTCACGCTTCCTTTCACATGGGTGGTGGAGATTGCCACCCATGCGGCAGTGATCCGGCTATCGGTCCTGTCCAAGGAGAGAATACCGATGCGCCTCGTGAAACTCGATACGCCGGACGGCACCATCTACATCAACCCCGAGCATGTGGTGGCGGTTGCCAAGGGACTGCGCGACACGAAGGTGGAGACGGTGTCGGCGACGTTCGTGGTGAAGGATTCGCCCGAAGTGGTGGCGCGGCTGCTGGGGATGGAAGAAATCTCGCTCGACGTGACGCCACGGGCGGTGGGGTGGGTGAAGAGCGAGTAGGCCGGCGGGGCCGCTGAACGTTCCCGGCCGCTTCGAGCCTCCCCCTCTGCCTCGGGCATACGGCCCGGTCCAGGCCACTGGCCACCCTCCCCCTTGCGGGGAGGGTAAGGAAGCTTAGGCGCGTCGGCGCCTTGGCGTGAGGTCGGGAGGGGGTTCCACCGAGGATAGTGTATCAGACCAGCCCCGGTCATACCCCCCTCCTAGCTCTGCTACGTCGCTGTCGCTCCTAGCGACGCTACCTCCCCCGCAAGGGCGGGAGGTGGTCAGCGGCCTGTTCAGCCGTGTGCGATCGCTCGTCGGGAGGATCACCAGCGCCTCACCCGTGCTTCGGCGTCTCTAGACCGTGACGATGGCCTTGATCAGGCCGGTGCGGTCGTGGGCCCAGTGGGGCATGTCGCGGGGGACGTCTTCGAGGGTCGTGGCGTGGGTGGCGAGCTTTGCCGTGGGGACGGCGCCCGAGCGAATGGCGGCCATGACGTGCTCGAAATCGCCCTTCTGGGCGTTACGCGAGGCGCGGATGGTGAGTTCGCGGCGGTGCACTTCGGAGTCCGGGAAAACCAGGTCGCCCTTGATGACGCCGACCAGCGTGTAGGCGCCGCCGTTGCGGGTGTGGAAGATCGAGGCGTTCATCGCCTTGATCGAGCCGGTGGCGTCGAAGACGGCATCGAAGCCGGTGTCCTTGATCTGCGTGAACTCGCGCCCCTCGAGTTCGGCGGGGCTGAAGGTGGTGAAGCCCAGCGCGCGGGTGGCGTCGATCTTGTCGGGCGCGGCATCGAGCACGGTCACGTCGGCACCGGCGATGCGCGCGAAATAGGCGACGCCGAGGCCGATGGGGCCGGAGCCGACGACCAGCACGCGGCTCGGCGCCTTCAGCTCGGTGCGGCGGATGGCGTGGGCGCCGATGGCGAGGAACTCGACCATGGCGGCGTCGCGGAGGCTGATGCCGTCGGCAGCATAGAGGTTCTGCGCGGGCATCACCATTTCGTCGGCCATGCCGCCATCGGCATGGACGCCGACGACCTTCAGGGTCTCGCAGCAGTTGGTCTTGCCCTCGCGGCAGGCAGGGCAGTGGCCGCAGTTGAGGTAGGGGTTGATGACGACCGCCTGCCCGGCAGAGAGCCCTGTTGCACCGTTGGGATCGATGACGGTGCCAGACAACTCGTGGCCGATGATGCGCGGGTAATCGAAGAACGGGAAGTTGCCTTCGAAGATGTGGTAGTCGGTGCCGCAGATGCCGATGTGCTTGACCGCGACCCGCACCCAGCCCGGCTGCAGCTCCGGGCGCGGCGCATCGACCAGCGCGAGCTTTTCCGGGGCGGTGCATTGGATGGCGCGCATGGTCGGTCTCTCCCTCATTCCCGGCGCGCATCATAGCGGCGGGCGGCTTGGCCACAAGGGCCGGGCAGGCTAGAAACGTTCCGGCATTTTAAGAGGTTACGCGACTTGAACTTTGCATCGGACAACTGGGCCGGGGCGACGCCCGAGGTGATGGCGGCGCTGAACCGCGCCAACGCGGGCTTTGCGCCGGCCTATGGCGGCGACCCGCTGACGGCGAGGGTGACGGAGCGCTTCGCCGAGGTGTTCGAGCACGAGGTGGAGGTGTGGTTCACCGGCACGGGGACGGCGGCCAACTCGCTGTCGCTCAGCGGGCTGACGCGGCCGGGCGGCGTGGTGTTCACCAGCGGCGAGGCGCATGTGAACGCCGACGAGAGCAATGCTTTCGAGTTCCAGTCGGGCGGCATGAAGATCATCGGGCTGCCGAGCCCTGACGGGCGGATCGTGCCCGAGGCCTTCGCGGCGGCGCTGACCCGGCACCCGGATGGCGGGCGCACCGTGCCGGTGGCGCTCAGCCTCACCAACGCGACGGAATGGGGCACGGTGTATGCGCCGTCGCAGGTGGCGGAGCTCAGCGCCATCGCGCGCGGGCGCGGCCTGCTGGTGCATACCGATGGGGCGCGGTTCGGCAACGCGGTGGCGGCGACGGGGGCCACGCCGGCCGAGCTGACGTGGAAGTCGGGCGTCGACTTCATGAGTTTTGGCGCGACGAAAAACGGGGCGTGGGCGGCGGAGGCGATCGTATCGTTCCGGCCGGGGCAGTTCGAGGGGATGGAGCAGCGGCGGCAGCGGGCCGGACACGTGTTCTCCAAGGCGCGATTCGTGGCGGCGCAGTTCGAGGGGTATTTTGCCGATGGCGCGTGGCTCAGGCGGGCCGGGCACGCCAACGCGATGGCCGAGCGGCTGCGGGCCGGACTGCGGGGCAGCAATCGGGCACGGCTGGCGTGGGAGAGCGCCATCAACGAGGTGTTTGCGGTGGTGCCGGTGGAGGTGCTCGCCGCGGTGCGGGCCGCCGGTGGCGCGATGCACGAGTGGCCGGCGGAGACGGCGGCGGAGGACCGGCGGCCGGGGGCCGGCGAGGTGATGGTGCGGCTGGTGACGAGCTGGGCGACGGCATCGACCGAAGTCGACACCTTCCTGGCAATGCTCTGAGCGGGACGGCTCGACAATCAGCCTACTGAGACCTTCGCAAGGTTGCCGGCGGGGTCCCGGACTTCGAGGCCAGCGTTCGTCTCATCGAACGCCGCGCCGATCGCCCGCAACCGCGCCTTCATGGCGTCGAGCGCAGCCGCGTCGGGGACGACGATGCCGAACCAGCGGAGGCCGGCGTGGCCGTCGGGTTGCTGCTTCGCGTTGGGGCCAGCCCAGACGTTGAAGGCGAGGGCGTGGGGCGTGTAGTCGAGGCCGAGGTCGCCCATGCCGAAGCGGCGCATGATGAACAGGCCGCCGAAGCCGATGCCGTCGCGGTAGAAGGCCATGGCGCGATCGAGATCGTTGACGTGCAGGTGGATGTGGCCGATGCGGGTGCCGGCGGGCATCGTGGCCTGCAGGACGGGTGCGGGGCCGAGTTCGGCGAGGAGGTCGTCGAGATCGATGGGCTCGCGACCGGAGTGCGGGGAGCCGTCATTGGTGCGGACGTAGACGCCTTCGTCGGCCTCGCCGATGCGGCCGCGCCACGGGGTTTCGAAGGTGATCTCGATGCCGTTATTGTCGGCGTCCCACAGGTAGACGGCCTCGGAGACGAGGTGGTCGGTGGGGGAGATGCGGACGCGGCGCTGCAGGGCGCGCACCACCATCTGCGCCAGATCGGCGCGGGTCGGGACGTGGATGGCGACGTGGTAGAGGCCGAGGCTGTGGTCGAGCACCGGGTGGCTGGCGCCGAGTTCCAGCGTGATCAGCTCTTTCGTGCCGACGCCTAGATGCACGGCTTCCGCATCCTCGGCGATGAGGTCGAGGCCGACAACGTCACGCCAGACGAACAGCGCCTGGTCGCGGTTGGTGACGGCGATGCGGGCCGGGCCGAGCGTGGTGGTGAGCGGCAGGGTGGGCGCCGAGCGGACGGCGCGCTGGGATTCGACGGTGATCATCTGGCGAGTTCCTTGTTGGCCGACAGAATAGTCATATCCCGCCCGCGGCACCATTGCCGGGACGGGATATGCAGCCGATACCTGAAGTAACGAATGGGTGGAGGGGTTAGCCCATTCGGTAGTTTCAGGTAGCGACAAACCTGCGGCGATACTCGCTGGCGAGGTAGACCAGCACGAAGGCCACGCCGACGCCGCCGACCAGCTGGCTCCAGTCCACCCCGGTGAGTAAGCGGGTGAAGAGCGAACCGGCGTTGAAGGTGCTGTCCTGCATCATGGTGGCGAAGATGTCGTCACGGCCGACGGCGAAGTTGATGCGGTCGCGCAGGTAGCTCAGCACGAAGCCGCCATCGCGATCCTCGAAAATGTTGCGGAACAGCAGGTTTTCGGCGAGACCCACCAGCGCCGGGATCAGGAAGGCGAGCGGGATCGACCAGCGGCGGAACAGCACCGAAAGCAGACCGACCCAGGCGAAGAACGGGGCGTACCAGAGCAGCGCCAGCACCAGGTAGCCGAGATCGAACGCCAGGATGTTCAGCGCCGAGGCAAAGAACGCCGATGGATTGGAGACGGTGAAGCCCGGCACGGTGGCCAGCATGATGACCACGCCGACGAAGACGATCACCCCGCTGAGCACCAGCGCCACGAAGATCAGCGCCGGGAAAATGCTGAAGCCGGCCAGCATCTTGGACGCGAGGATCTTGAAGTCGGACTGCGGCATCGATTTCCAGAACAGCATGGCGTTGTTGCGGGAATCGGCGCTGAAGGCATCGGCGAAGTAGAAGAACAACGCGAGCAGCAGGTAGACCATCCACAGCGCCGACATGGCGAGGAAGCCGAACTCGAAGCCCTTGGCACCCGAGACGATGGCTACCCTGGCCTGGGCCTCGAAGCGGCCGATGCCGATGCCGGACAGCATGATGACGGTGAGGACGACGAGGATGACGGCGGGCGCGTAGAGGAACGCGCCGCGATGCTCGAGATACTCGCGCTTGATGAGAGCGGTAAGGGACTTCATTTCGGCTCGCGCTGCATGAGGGCGACGAACAGGTCGCTGAGGGTGGGAGTGGAGACGTCGCCAAGGGTGGCGAGATGGCCGCGATCGACGCCGTCGAAGACCATGGCGGTCTGGCCGAAGCGGGTTTCCTCATAGATCGGCTTCAGGGCACGCGCCGCATCGACATGGGCGGGGCGGACGAGGACCTGGGCGTATTTGCCCGACACGGTCTCCATCTGCATGTGGAGGATCAGTTCGCCATCGCGGATGAACATGATGTCAGAGAGCATGAACTCGATCTCATCCACCTGGTGGGTGGTGATGAGCAGCGTACGCTCCTCGGTCATGTAGTCTTCGAGCAGGCGGCGGTAGAAGCGCTTGCGGTAGGTGATGTCGAGGCCGAGGGTCGGTTCGTCGAGCACCAGCAGCTTGGCATTGATCGCCATGACGACCGCAAGGTGGAGCTGGGCGATCATGCCCTTGGACAGGTTCTTGATCCGCGCATCCATCTTCACGTCGGTGCCCTCGAGGAAGCCATGGGCCTTAGCGGGATCGAAGTTGGGGTGGATGTTGGTGAGCAGCGCGAACAGTTCTCGGACGCGCAGGAAGCGCGGCAGGCTCGCCACGTCGGAGATGAAGGCGACGTTTTCCATCAGGTGGGCGCGCTTGGCGTACGGGTCCTCGCCGAGGACGCGGACGGTGCCTTCGTAGCTGGTGAGGCCGAGGATGGCGTTCAGCGTGGTGGTCTTGCCGGCGCCGTTGTGGCCCACGAGGCCGTAGATGCGGCCGGGAGGGATGTCGAAATCGAGCCCGTGGAGGATTTCACGGCCACCGAACTGCTTCTTGAGGCCGCGCGCCGAGACGATCGGAGCAGGTGTGGTTTGAGCCAGATCATTCATTGTCACTGCCTTGACGGTTGGAGTTCGCGAGAAGCTCGGCGGGATCGAGTTCGAGGGCGGCGAGGCGCTTGGCGATGCGCGGCCACTCGTCGGTGAGGAAGCGTTGCCGCTCGTGGACGAGCAGGCGCTGGCGGGCGCCGGGCTGGACATACATGCCCATGCCGCGGCGGCTTTCGACGACGCCGATATCGACAAGCGACTGGTAGGCGCGGGTTACGGTCAGCGGGTTGACCTGCAGGTCGGCGGAGATCTGTCGCACCGAGGGCAGCGCCTCGCCCTCCGCGGTGGTGCGGCTGAGGATCATCTCGGCAATCCTTTCGCTGATCTGCAGGAAGATCGGCTGTGTGTCGTTGAACTGGCTCATTGTGATGCCTTGGTAGTGTGGTAGTTATGTAGCACACTACATGGGAGAGGTGTCAAGAGGGTACAAGGGGGCGTTGCTCTTGCTGTCGGGCTGGGGCATCTGTGCGTCAGATGGGGAGCTGCGGATGCGTGTTCTGGTTACCGGGAGTGCCGGGTTCGTCGGGTTTCATCTCTGCCGGCGGCTCCTGGCGGAGGGGCATGAGGTGGTCGGACTCGATGCGGTGACCGACTACTACGACGTGCGGCTGAAGGAAGCGCGGCTGGCGCAGCTCACCGCGTCGAACTTCCGCGAGGTACGCGGGCGGCTGGAGGATGCGGCGGCGATCGAGGCCGCGTTCGCCGAAGCGCCCGAAATCGTGGTGCATCTGGCGGCGCAGGCCGGCGTGCGGCACAGCCTGACGCACCCGCACGAATACACCGAGGCTAATGTCATCGGCACGCTGGCGATGCTGGAAGCGGCGCGCCGGCAGATGCCTCGGCACATGCTGATCGCATCGTCGAGCTCGGTCTACGGCAACAGCGGCCAGCCATCGCGCGAAACCGACAATACCGACAGGCCGGCCTCGCTCTATGCGGCGACCAAGAAGGCGACGGAGGCGATGAGCCATTCCTATGCCCACCTGTTCGGCCTGCCGGTGACCTGCCTGCGGTTCTTCACCGTCTACGGCCCTTGGGGGCGGCCGGACATGGCGCCGATCCGGTTTGCCGAGGCGATCATGGGCGGGCGGGCGCTCGACATCTACGGCGAGGGCCGGATGACGCGTGACTTCACCTATGCGGACGACGTGATCGACGCGGTGATGCGGCTGGTGCCCGTGGTTCCCGAGGTGGGAAAGCCGGTGGGCCCGGGTGACACGCTCAGCCCCGTCGGCCCGTGGCGAGTGGTGAACATAGCCGGCGGGCGGCCGGTGGAGCTCATGCGCTTCGTCTCGACGATGGAAGCGGCGCTCGGGCGGGTGGCGGACAAGCACATGCTGCCAATGCAGCCGGGCGACGTGGTGGACACGGCGGCCGATACCAGCCTGCTAGAAGCGCTGGTGGGAGTGATACCGCAGACGCCGGTCGAGGTGGGGCTGGCGCGGTTCGCCGAGTGGTTCAGGGGGTGGAAGGCGGGGTAGGCCGCGTTCCATTAAGGTGTTGGGACCGGGTCACCGGAAGCCAGCTCCGGCGAACGGATTGCGGCTTTGGTGCACTACGCCGGGGGCGGCTGACATGTTAGACGATGGGGCATCTCCGGCGCGGAGTTTCCGCCGCAGCCGCACTCGATGTTCAGCAGAGCCAAGATGACTGTCACTGCAACGGGGGCTTCGGCCACCCCGACAAGCACCTCCACGACCACCGCTTCGACCCATGTCACCGGCAAGACGACGCTGTCGATCATCGTGGCGGTGTCGGTGTGCCACATGATCAACGACGTCATGCAGTCGATGCTGATGGCGATCTATCCGCTGCTGAAGGCGAACTATAATCTCGACTACGTGCAGATCGGGCTGCTGACCTTCACCTTCCAGGTGACGGCGTCGCTGCTGCAGCCGGCGATCGGCATTTATACCGACAAGCGGCCCCTGCCCTATTCGCTGCCGATCGGCATGGGGTCGAGCCTGCTCGGCCTGATCGTGCTCGGCTTTTCGTCGAGCTACTGGATGCTGCTGGTGGGCTCGGCGCTGGTGGGGCTGGGATCGGCGATCTTCCATCCCGAGAGTTCGCGCGTGGCGCGGCTCGCGTCGGGCGGGCGGCACGGGTTGGCGCAATCGATGTTCCAGGTCGGCGGCAATGCCGGTTCGGCGATCGGGCCGCTGCTGGCGGCGTTCATCGTGCTCGGCAACGGGCAGTGGAGCGTCAGCTGGTTCGCGATCGGCTCGCTGGTCGGCATCTTCATCCTGTGGCGGGTGGGGATGTGGTACTCGGCGCAACTGCTCGATGCGGCAAAGCGGCCGCCGGTGAGCAAGGCGCTGCTGTTCGACAAGCGCACGACGATGACGGCGCTGGTGGTGCTGGCGGTGCTGACGCTGACCAAGAACGCCTACATGGCGGCCCTCGGCAACTACTACACCTTCTACCTGATCGAGCGGTTCAGCGTGAGCGTGCAGGACAGCCAGATCCTGCTGTTCGTGCACCTCGGCGCCGCGGCGCTCGGCGTGCTGCTGGGCGGGCCGATGAACGACCGGTTCGGCGCCAAGTTCGTCATCTGGTTTTCCATCCTCGGGGTGCTGCCGTTCACCCTCGCCCTGCCCTATGCCGATTTCACCTGGACGGTGATCCTGAGCGTGATCATCGGACTGATCTTCTCGTCGGCGTTCTCGGCGATCGTGGTGTTCGCGCAGGAACTGCTGCCGGGCCGGATCGGGCTGGTGGCGGGGATATTCTTCGGCTTCGCCTTTGGCGCGGGCGGCATCGCGGCGGCGGCGCTGGGCGGCGTGGCCGAGGCGACGAGCATCGAATACGTGTTCTGGTTGTGCTCTTTCCTGCCGTTCGCGGGACTGCTGACGGTGTTCCTGCCGGACATGGAGAAGGGGCGGGGGCGGTAGTTCTTGCCCCTACCTCGCTCTGACCACTGACTGTCATCCCTGCGAAAGCAGGGACCCACTTCACCACCGGCGCAGACTTTGAGTTGGGTCCCTGCTTTCGCAGGGATGACACGTTGCGGGTGTGAACAGGTCAGAGACCCAAGTCAGGCCCGGTCCCAGCCCTCGCGCATGAGCTTGTAGCCCTTCTCGTAGACGTCTTCCTCGCGGGCGAAGAGGGGGCGCCAGATCTTGGTGGCGGCGGCGAGGTCGGGGAGGGCGGAGCCGAAGCTCTCGATGGTCATCCAGCCGTCCCAGCCAGCCGCCTTCAGGGCCGAGAACACCGACTGGAAGTCGATGTGGCCGGCGCCGGGGACGCCGCGATTGTTCTCGGAAATGTGGACGTGGCTGATCTGGGCGATCGTCTCCGGGATCACCGCGGTGAGCGAGTTTTCCTCGATGTTGAAGTGGAAGGTGTCGTAGAGGTAGCCGTAGTTCGGCGCACTGACCTGTTTCACCAGGTCCGCGGCCTGGCGGGCCGAGTTGAGGAAGTAGCACTCGAAACGGTTGAGCGGCTCGACGCTGAGCGTGATGCCAAGCGGGGCGGCATAGGCGGCGGCCTGCTGGTGGACCTCGACGCAGTGGGCGATCTCGTCGGCGGTCGGGCCGCGGCCGGTGAACTCGCCGAGCGGCTGGTGGAACGGGCCGGCGCAGATGTCGCCGCCGAGCGCCGCGGTGCAATCGATCAGCCACTTCATGTGCGAGAGCGCGCCGGCGCGTTCGGCGGGATCGGCCGAGAGCGCGTGCTTGCCGGCGCCGGGCATGACGCCGATGCCGGTAGCGGCAAGGCCCGCGGCCTTGAGGCGTTTGCCAAGGGCTTCGTAGTGGGCGACGGTGCCCTCGAAGAGCGGGATTTCGACGCCGTCATATCCAGTCGCCTTGAGGCGCTCGATGATGGGCCAGTGGTCGTCGGTGATGTAGGTGGACCAGAGGAGGAGGTTGAAGCCGAGTTTCATGTGATGGTCCCTTGATGCCGCAGCGCGCTTTAAGGCGCCTTGCCTTGGGGCGACGATGTCCCCCTCTCCCTAGCGGCGCTAACTCGCTGCGCTCGCAAGCTGTGCTACCCTCCCCCGCCAAGGGGGAGGAGACGTTGTGGCGGGCACCCTGCCCCGCTTTGCCCCTAGAGATTGACCCACGCGCCGGATTTGCCCGACGCCAGGATGGCGTCGCAGACCTTGTTGGTGCCGAGGGCTTCGCGGAAGGTGGGGGCGGCCGGGTGGCCGGTTCTGAGGCCTTCGAGGAAATCGGCGGCCTGGTGAGTGAAGCTGTGCTCGTAGCCGATGATGAGGCCGGGGACCCACCACTTGCCGAGATAGGGGTGGTCACCGTCGGTGACGAGGATGTTGGTCCAGCCGCGCTGGGCGCCTTCGACGCCGTGGTCGAAATACTGCACGCGGTTGAGGTCGTGCAGGTCCCAACTCAGCGAGCCCTTTTCGCCGTTGATCTCGAGGGTGTAGCCGGCCTTGTGGCCACGAGCGTAGCGGGTGGATTCGAAGGTCCCGAGCGAGCCGTTCTCGAAGCGGGTGAGGACGGCTGCGGCGTCATCGATGCCGACCGCCTGCTTCTTGCCGGTCTCGGCGTGGGTGCGTTCCTTGATGAAGGTTTCGGTCATGGCGGTGAGCGAGGAGATGCCGCCATTGATCCAGGTGGCGGTATCGAGGCAGTGGGCGAGGAGGTCGCCGGTGACGCCGGAGCCGGCGGCTTCGACATCGAGGCGCCAGGTGGCGGCGCCGCCCTGCGGCACGTCGGGCGAGATGGTCCAGTCCTGCAGGAACTTGGCGCGGTAGTGGAAGATCTTCCCGAGCTTGCCTTCTTCCACCATGTGCTTGATCAGCATGACGGCGGGGACGCGGCGGTAGTTGTACCAGACCATGTTGGGAACGCCGGCCTTTTTGACGGCATCGACCATGGGCTGGCCTTCGGCGGCGGTGCGGGCGAGCGGCTTTTCGGTGAGCACCATCTTGCCAGCTTGCGCCGCCGCGATGGCGATCTCGGCGTGGAGGTCGTTGGGCACGCAGATATCGATGGCGTCGATATCCTTGCGTTCGATCAGCCGGCGCCAGTCGGATTCGACGGACTCATAGCCCCACATGTCGGCGAAGCGGCGGAGCTTTGAGTCATTGCGGGCGGCGGCGGCCTTGAGGACGGGGCGGTAGCCGGTCTCGAAGAAGTGGGCGACGTTGGCCCAGGCGTTGGAGTGGGCGCGGGCCATGAAGCCGTAGCCGACCATGCCGATGTTGAGGTGCTTGGTCATTACAGTCACTCCTTCCAGCCGTGGGCGTCGCGGACCTTGACCATGGCGCCGAGGATCTTGTTCCAGGTGGCCTGCTGCTCCATCACCGCGTTGGGGAACATGCAGCCATCCCAGCAGATGTGGCGCATGCGCCTGGTGAGTTCGCCCTTGTCGTCGCGCAGCCAGTAGCCGGCGTGCTTCACAACATCGAGGCGGCCGTTGGGGTCGTCGATCTGGCAGTGGCGGCCGGTCTTTTCGTGGTCGCCGGAACCGAATGTGGTGCCGTCGTTCTGGGCGACGTGGAAATCGAGCGTCCAGGGGCGCAGCGCATCGGCGACCTTGTGGTAGGCGGCGTCGAGGCCGTCCTTGTCGCTCCACTGGTAATCGACCGGCAGGATGCGGTCCTGTTCGGCATTGGCGCCGAGCACGAACAGCATGGAGTGCGCCATGTCGGCCTGGTAGCCGACGACGCCCGGCATGTTGACCAGTTCGAGCAGCTTCACGTTCTCGCGCCACGAGTGCATGCCGCCCCAGCAGATCTCGCCTTCGGCGACGATGTACTCGCCGTAGTGCTGGGCGATCCTGCCGGCTTCGCGGAAGGTGTTGGCGATCTTCTGCGTGTTGCCGGCTGGGTCGGCGTCCCAGGCTTCGACGCCGGTGGAGCTGTCGACGCGGACGCCGCCGGTGGGGCGGATGCCGATTTCGCGCATCCACTGGCCGATCTGGCAGGCTTTTTCCACCTGGGTAAGGAAGCGCTTCACGTCATCGGCGTCGCCCATGGCCGAACCGCCGCCGGCGCCGCCCCAGATGGGCGCAACGAAGCTGCCGACCTTGAGGCCGAAGCTGGCGATGTGGTCGGAGACTCGCTTGATGTCGTCCTTGGAGCTGTCGATCGAGATGTGCGGGTCAGCGAGCCAGAGATCGACGCCGTCGAACCTCTGGCCCTCATATTCCGCTTTTGAGGTCAGGTTCAGGAGGGTGTCGAGCGGGATGATCGGCTCGGAATCCGGGGCGCCCTTGCCGACGACACCGGGCCAGGTGGCGTTGTGAAGTTTCGGGTAGGTGTTGGTGTGTTCGGGCATGGTCTCCCTCCTCCCTGAAGGGTAGTTTTCGGGCAAATCTTCTTCAGGCGTTGAGCGCGTTCGCGCCCCCTCCATCAGCTTCGGCTGGGCCTTTCGAGCATAGCTCTCAAGGCCTTCTCCCCTAAAATCGCTCCACTGGAGCGATTTTGCCTTCGGCCGGCTCGAAGCCCCTCCCCCGTGGCTTCGCCACAGTGGAGGACCACCGGCGCGCCCAGCGTCCCATTTCATGCAGCCTTGTGGCGCAGGTTCACTCCGGTTTGAGCGTCGAAGAGCATGACTTTGTTTGGGTTCCAGCCGAAGCGGATCTGGTCCTCGAGGACGACGTTGGTGCGGGCCGGGATGGCGGCGCGGAGCAGGTGTTCGCCGACGCGCAGGGTGACGATCTTTTCGATGCCGTGATTCTCGATGTCGTGGACGCGAGCTTCGACGGGAGCGCCGCTCTCGACCGAGACGTCCTCGGGGCGGATGCCGAAGGTGTAGGCGCCCTCGCTTGCCGCGGGACCGGCGAGCGGCAGCTGGAAGCTCGGGGCCATGACGGCGCCGTTGCCGACGATGCGGCCCGGCAGGAGGTTGATGGCAGGGGAGCCGACGAAACCGGCGACGAAGGTGTTGCGCGGGTTGGAGTAGACTTCCTGCGGGCGGCCGACCTGGGCGATCCGGCCCTTGTTCATCACCGCGATGCGGTCGCCCATGGTCATCGCCTCGACCTGGTCGTGCGTGACGAAGATGAAGGTGGCGCCGAGCCGCATCTGCAGGTCCTTGAGCTCGGAGCGCAGCGCCTCGCGCAGCTTGGCGTCGAGGGCGGAGAGCGGCTCGTCCATCAGGAAGACCTGCGGTTCGCGCACGATGGCGCGACCGATGGAGACGCGCTGCATCTCGCCACCCGACAGCCGGTCGGTCTTGCGGTCGAGGAGGTGAGTGATGCGGAGGGTCTTGCTGGCGTAGTCGAGGCGCTTTTCGATATCGGCCTCGCTCATCTTGCGGACGCGGGAGCGGAGCGGAAAGCTCAGGTTCTCGCGGACGGTGAGGCGGGGGTAGAGCGAGTATTGCTGCAGCACCAGCGCCACATCGCGTTCGGCGGGACCCCACGAACTGACGTCGGCCTCGTTGATATGGATGCGGCCGGCCGTGGGCTTTTCGAGCCCGGCGATCATGCGCAGCGTCGTGGTCTTGCCGGCACCGGTGGGGCCGAGCAGGACGAAGAACTCGCCATCGGCGACGTCGATGTCGAGGTCCTCGACGGCGGTGTGCTGGCCGAAGCTCTTGGAGATGTTTTCGAGGCGGATACGGGCCATAGACTAGTTCCCGAGCCTTATGCCGAGCGAGGCGCCCGACTTGCTGTCGAAGAAATGCGCCTGCGACGGATCGAGACGAGCGAAGACGCGGGTGCCGACCTTGTCGACGAAACCCGAGGTGGTGCGGGCGCGCAGGGTCTTTTCGCCGAACTTCAGGTCGACGATATCGAAGCCGCCGAAGGGCTGGATGATGTGGGCCTCGGCGGGCCGATAGCCCGGACGCTCGTCGCGGGAGACGAGGACGCCTTCGGGGCGGATGCCGAGCGACAGGTCCTGGCCGGCCTTCTTCTGCTCCAGCATGCCGAGCAGCACGCGCGGCAGATCGAAACTGGCACCATCGAGCGAGACGTGCGCCTCGTCGTCATTGCCGGAGACGCGGGTGGCGGCGATGTTCATCACCGGCGAACCGATGAACTGGGCGACGAACAGGTTGGCCGGGTAGAGGTAGACATCGGTTGGCGTGCCGACCTGCTGCAGGATGCCCTCGTTCATGACCACGATGCGGTCGGCGAGCGACATGGCCTCGACCTGGTCGTGGGTGACGTAGATCGAGGTCGAGCCGTTCTCGTAGTGCAGACGCTTCAGTTCGACGCGCATGGTTTCGCGCAGCTTGGCGTCAAGCGAGCCGATCGGCTCGTCGAGCAGCAGCGCCTTCGGACGCCGCACCAGCGCGCGGCCGATTGCGACGCGCTGCATGTCGCCACCCGACAGCGCCGAGGGGCGCTGCTTGAGCAGATGGCCGATGCCCAGCGACCCGCCGACGGAGCGCACGGTTTTGTCGATCTCCGCCGCCGCAGTCCCCACCGCGCGCAGCGGGAACGCCAGGTTTTCGTAGACGGTGAAGTGCGGGTAGAGCGCGTAGTTCTGGAACACGAACGCGATGTCGCGATCGGCGGGGCGGAGGGCCTGGATCGGCTTGCCGTCGAGCAGGATGTCGCCCGAGTCGATTTCCTCGAGCCCGGCGATGGCGCGCAGCGTCGTGGTCTTGCCGCAGCCCGAGGGGCCGAGGAAAACGACGAACTCCTTGTCCTTCACCGTGAGGTTGACGTCTCGGATGACGTGCACCGGCCCGAAGTGCTTGTCGATGTGGCGCAGTTCGATCTCAGCCATGGGTATTCCTCCCCACAGCGGCCGAGACGGAGACCGCCCCGGTATCGTCCTCGTCGATCTTCGGACCATCGGGGGGCGGAACGTGCACGGCGATGTTGAAGCCGATCAGGCCGATCAGCATGACCAGCACCGAGTACTGGTGCAGGAACTCGACCCAGGGCTGGCAGAGGAACAGGATGCCGAGCAGCATGAACAGCATCGAGCCGGGCTCGAAGATGCGGGCATTGAGACGGCGGAAGGCCTGCTTCTTCTCGTACTCGGGCGTTGTCGTCATTTGCGGATCGCTCCGAAGCTCATGCCGCGCAGCAGGTGGTTGCGGAGCAGGAAGGTAAAGATGGCGACCGGGATCAGGAACAGCACCGTACCTGCAGCGATAACGGTCCAATCCTGCAGACCCGTGCCGATCTGGCTGGGAATGAAGGGCGGAGCCGTCTGCGCCCGCCGGTTGGTGAGGATCAGCGCAAAGGCGTACTCGTTCCAGGCGGTGATGAAGCAGAACACGGCGGTGGCGGCGATGCCGGTGGCCGCTTCAGGCAGGACGATCTTGAAGAAGGCCTGCATGCGCGTGTAGCCATCGACCAGCGCCGCTTCCTCGTACTCCTTCGGAATTTCGTCCATGAAGCCCTTCATCAGCCAGACGGCGAAGGACACGTTGAACGCGGTGTAGAGGATGATGAGCCCGACATGCGTGTCGTTGAGACCAACGGCGCGGTACATCAGGAACATCGGGATGGCGACCACGATGGGTGGCAGCATGCGCGTCGAGAGAATGAAGAAGAGCAGGTCCGCCTCGCCCTTCACCCGGAAGCGCGAGAAGCCATAGGCCGTGATCGTGCCCATCGAGACCGCGAGGATGGTCGAGGTGATGGCGATGATCAGCGAATTGATGAAGCGATCTGGATAGGCCGAAAACACCACCTCGCCATTGCCGTCGCGGGCGAGACGCTCGCCGCCATCGAGGACCAGCTTCTCCCACCAGGGTGCAGCCTCATAGATCTCGGGCTCCACCGGCGCGGTCAGTTGGGCCCGCTTGGTGAAGAGCTTCACGAACGGCGTGATCTGGGGCTCGAAGAGCACCGACGGCGGCACCGAGGTGGCCTGTACCAGCGGCTTGAAGGCGGTCGTGGTGATCCAGTAGATCGGCGACAGGAAGATCACGGTGATGACGAGCACCACGGCGATGGCGATACGGTTGCCGAGTCGGCCCGAGCGCGATGAAACGACGGCCATTTCTAGCGCTCCTTGGCCTTGTTGAGATACTTCACGTAGATATTGGTGATGCACAGCACCATGATCAGCACGATGTAGGCGAGGGCCGAGGCCGGGCCCGTCTGCCACTGCGCAAACGCCATCTTGTAGAGGCGCGACGAGATCAGTTCCGCCTGCGGCTGACCGGTCATGACGAAGGCGATGTCGAAGGTCTTGAACGCTTCCATGGTGCGGAAGATCACCGCGATCAGCAGGATCGGCGCGACCAGCGGCAGGGTGACCCGGAAGAAGGTGTAGAGCCTGCTGGCGCGGTCGATCGAGGCGGCTTCATAGAGGTGCTTGGGCACCGCGCTCAGGCCGGCAAGCGAGAGCAGCATCACGAAGGGCGACCACATCCAGATATCGGTGATGGCGACGGCGTAAAGCGCGAGGTTCGCGTCGGTCAGCCAGGCGGTCTTGCCGAGGCCCAGCGCGTAGTTGAGGATGCCCCAGGACGGATCGTAGATGAGCTTCCAGAAGAGGCCCACCACGACCGGCGAGAGCATCATCGGCAGCAGCAGCAGTGTGGTCAAAAGCCCCTTGCCGGGGATCGGCCGATTGAGCAGCAGCGCCATCCCGAACCCGACGACGAACTGGCCGGACACCGAGACGATGACGTACCACAGCGTGGTGGAGAAGCTCCGCCAGATCACCGGATCGGCGAGGATATCGGCGTAGTTCTTGAGGCCAACGAAGTTGACCGTCGCCTTGCTCGACGCACGGAAATCCGTGAACGAGAAGCCCAGCGAATAAAGCAGCGGAAACACGTTGAAAATGATGAGGAACGCCACCGTCGGAATGACGAACAGGTTCCTGATGGTGATGTCGCTCCAGCCCCGCGTGGCGGCGCGCGACTGCGGACTGAGCGTCGTCAACATGGTCGTCAAGGCAAGATCCCCCGGTCAGAAGTGACCCGGGAAGGAGATGAACTCTCCTTCCCGGGGCTTGATCGCTTGACTATTCGGCCGGATAGCCGGCGGCCTTCAGGCTGTCGACCCAGGTCGCGGCGAGCTTGTCGAGCGTTTCCTGAGCGGTGCCATTGCCGTTCACGACGTACTCGTAGAACGCCTGCTGGCCTTCATCGAGCAGCTCGGCGTATTCGGGCAGGGCCCAAAAGTCGCGAACCTTGAACATGGTCTCGTAGAAGGCCTTGTTGTACGGGGTCGCGTTCTGGAACTCCTCGGACTCGAGGATGGCCGCGGCGGCAGTATAGCCACCCAGTTCGCCCCACCTCTTCTGCGTCTCGTCCTTGACCAGCCACTCGAGGAACTTCATCGCCTCTTCCTGGTTCTGGCTGTACGAGATCAGGGAAATGCCCTGGCCGCCCAGAGCCGCGAAGTCATCGCCGCGCGGGCCGGGCGGGTTGGCGAAGAAGCCCATGTTGGCGGCCTGCGGATTGGTCGCCTCGTTGAGCAGCGATGGGAAGAACGCGAAGAAGTTCATGCCCATGGCCACCTGGCCCTGCGCGATAGCCGTGTTCACTTCGGCGAAGAACGCATTGCCCCAGCCCGGAGGGCCGTAGGTGTAGAGCTTCTTGTAGGCTTCGAGACCCTCGGCCGATTCCGGCGAGTTCAGCAGGCCGGTGACCTTGTAGCTGGCGTAGTCGCCAAGCGAGCCGCCATAACCGAAGATGAAGTTCTCCGCGCCCATGGTGATGGCATCACCCGGAACCTGGGTGTAGACGGCAACGCCGTAGCGGTTCTCTTCCGGGCGATGGAAGAACTCGGCGATGTCCACGATCTGCGTCAGGTTCGTGGGTACGGCCAGGTCGTAGCCGTACTTGGCCTTGAAGTTGGCCATTTCGGTGGGGTCTTCGAACCAGTCCTTGCGATAGGCCCAGCCCACGGCGTCGCCCTCGAGCGGCACCGACCAGTACGTGCCCGAGCCACCCGGATATTCCGAGTAGTACTGCATGGTGGCCGGAGCCATCGAGGTCGTGAGGTTGTGCTTCTTCACGAACTCGGTCAGATCGACGTAGTGACCGCCGGTCGAACCGGCACCGAGCCACTGGCTGTCACCAACGACCAGATCGTAGGCCGAACCCTGGGCGTTGAATTCCGTAAACGCCTTGGTCTGGAAATCGGGCCACGGAACGGTCTCGACCGTTACCGCAACGCCAGTCTCGGCCTGGTAGTCGTTGACGAGTTCCTGCAGGTAGTTTGCCGGATCCCATTCCGCCCACAGGATCGTGAGCTCCTGCGCGAGCACAGACGTGCTCGACGCAAGCATCAGGCCCAAACCGGCCAATATGCCCTTGGTAACAGTGCGCATGTGGTTCCCTCCTCTAAGCGCTACGACAGCCGGTGCTTCGACCGGCCGACGCCCCTCCTCCGTGCCGGGGGCATTGCAGCAGCGAACCGACAGTCCTCAGGCCCCTCAGCCCGGACAACCGGCCGTTCCCTCTTGCGACGTCTGGGATTCCCCTCCCCTTTGCTTCACGGACCGCGCGCCGTCTCTCCCAAGACTGACGATCTGGCCGGAGCGGCGCCCGCGGGCGCCCGTCGCAGAAATTGTTCTCCTGGTTTTGCTTGTACGTCCGTCAAGAGTTCACCGTTTCCGCTCAGCCGTCAAGCTAACATGCTAGCATTTTGATGCGATTCAGCTGGTGGCCGGCGATTTGTTTCCCATGTTGTTTCCTGGGGCGTTTCCTGCGACTTCCTCCAGCGCCGCGCGGACCAGCGCATTGGCGGCCCACAGGGCAACCTCGCGGGTTTCATCGAAGGCGAGGCCCCAGATATCCTTCAGCACGATCAGCACTTCGAGCCCATAGGTGAGCGACAGCGCCTGAGCCAGGCGCTTGAACTGCGGCTCGGGCAAGGTCGCCTTGAGCGGCGCGATGGCCTGCTGCAGCAGATCGACGCGATGGCCGCGCTTGAACGGCGGGTCGCTGCCCAGTGTGCCGGCCTGGCGCTCGGCCCACTGCTCCAGTGACAGCTTCAGCGCCGCCTTGAAGGTGGCCTCGAACTCCGAGATGCGCGGCATGGAGGCGTCGATCAGGTCAGCGACGCGGGCCTCGGTGTCGGTGTCCTTCGACTGCCAGCCGAGGATCGGGCCGAGCGCCTCGTCGACCACGGCATGGACCAGCGCAGACTGGCTGGGGAAGTAGCGGTAGGCCGTGGCGCGCGACACTTCGGCGGCCTCGGCGACGGCGCTGACCGACGGGGTCTGGCCGCGCTGCATCAGGCCGATGGCGGTTTCGAGCATGAGTTTTCGCGTCCGCGCCTTGGGGCCGCGTTCGACGGGAATGCTCTGCTCGTCGCTTCCTGAGACGTCCATGTCGAAATGATACGCACATCTCAAAACACTTGGCAACGTGGCGTTAACAATGCCAGAAAGGCGACGGGTCAGACGAGAACCGCCGGACAGAGGCGGCACGGGAGGGGCGAGTGGCAAGGATCGCGCGCGGCGAAATCCTCAGCAAATTCCATGGGATGGTGGCGAACGGCGTCCCCATCGTCGGCGGTGGGGCGGGTACCGGCATATCGGCCAAGGCCGAGGAAGCGGGCGGCATCGACCTGATCATCATCTACAATTCGGGGCGCTATCGCATGGCCGGGCGTGGCTCGGCGGCGGGGCTGCTCGCCTACGGCAACGCCAACGAGATCGTCAAGGAGATGGCGCTCGAGGTGCTGCCGGTGGTGAAACGTACGCCGGTGCTCGCCGGGGTGAACGGCACCGATCCGTTCGTGCTGATGCCGCAGTTCCTCAGCGAGCTGAAGGCGATGGGCTTTTCGGGGGTGCAGAATTTCCCGACCATCGGGCTGTTCGACGGGGTGATGCGGGTCAGCTTCGAGGAGACCGGCATGGGCTACGGGCTCGAGGTCGACATGATCGCCGAGGCCGCGCGGCAGGACCTGCTGACGACGCCGTATGTGTTCAACGAGGACGAGGCGCGGGCGATGGCTGGCGTCGGCGCCGATATCGTCGTGGCGCACATGGGGGTGACGACTGGCGGGGCGATCGGCGCCACGGCGGCGAAGTCGCTCGATGCGTGCTGTGCCGAGATCGAGGCGATCGCGGCGGCCGCTCGCAGCGTGAAGCCGGACGTGATCGTGCTGTGCCATGGCGGGCCGATCGCGATGCCGGATGATGCAAAATACGTGCTCGACCGGGTGAAGGGGTGCCACGGGTTCTACGGGGCGAGCTCGATGGAGCGGCTGCCGGTGGAGGTTGCGATCAAGGCGCAGGTCGAGGGGTTCAAGGGGCTTCGGACGGGGGCGTAGCGCTTGTTGGGTGCCCCCTCCACCAGCCTGCGGCCGGTTCCCCTCCCCCGCTGCGCGGTGGAGGAGCAATCGGAGGGCAGCGCCTCAGGAACTCGATGAAATTGAGCGCTGAGGTGTGGTCCCCCTCCACCGCGCAGCGGGGGAGGGGGACCACGCGCAGCGTGGTGAGGGGGGCGCTACGCCTCGAAGTTCAGGGGAGGAAAGCATGGCTGAGAACAATTTCGTCTATCCGAAGGATGTCAGTGCCTTTGGCTTTGACTGGGGGCGGCTGGCGCTCACCGTGGCGCCGGAGGTGAACGGAGCGCAGCGGTTTTCCGGCGGCGTCGTCGATCTGCCGCCGGGCCAGGGGCATACGCGGCACAACCATCCGGGGGCCGAGGAGATCATCTTCGTGATTTCGGGCGAGGGTGAGCAGATGGTGGAGACGCCGGAGGGGACGCCCATCACCCAGAAGGTCGGGCCGGGGTGCACGGTCTATGTGCCGGAGAGCCGCTTCCACTCGACGCTCAATACCGGGCCGGGGCCGATGCAGCTGTTCGTCGTCTACTCGCCGGCCGGGCCGGAACTCGGCCTGCGCGACTTGCCGGACTTCAGGCTGATCCCGAAGGGAAGCTGACAAAGCCTATCGCATATCACCGAGCTGTTGCGGGTGTTGGCAGGATAGTGACCCAAAGTCGCGCCCTGTCACTCACATTTGGTAAGAAGCTTCGCGCCCGTGTCACCCAAGTGTCACAATAGGTTCACACGCCCATTGTTTCCCTCTGCGCCACAACCATGGGGCACCCGATGAGCGAGTTCGAGGACAAGATTCCGGCTGACGTCGACCGGATCAAGCAGGCGATTGCGGACGATTTCGACGAAGAGCTGGAAATGCAGATGGAGGACGACCGGCTCGATGAGCTGGTCGCCGAGGGCATGTCCGCGCCGGCCGAGGAAACCCTCGACCGCAAGATCTATTTCCGCGAGCTGTTCCGGCTGCAGCACGAACTGGTGAAGCTGCAGGACTGGGTGCAGTACAAGCAGCTGAAGATGCTGGTGATCTTCGAGGGGCGCGATTCCGCCGGCAAGGGCGGGGCGATCAAGCGGGTGACGCAGCGGCTCAACCCGCGCACCTGCCGCGTCGTGGCGCTGCCGGCACCGACCAACAAGGAGCGCGGCCAGTGGTATTTCCAGCGCTTCATCCAGCACCTGCCCTCGGCCGGTGAAATGGTGCTGTTCGACCGCTCCTGGTACAATCGGGCAGGCGTCGAGCGGGTGATGGGGTTCTGCAACGCCCAGGAGCTCGAGGACTTTTTTCAGACCGTGCCGGATTTCGAGCGGATGCTGGTGCGCTCGGGCATCATCCTCGTCAAATACTGGTTCTCGATCACCGACGAGGAGCAGGAATTCCGCTTCAAGATGCGTATTCATGATCCGCTGAAGCAGTGGAAACTGTCGCCCATGGACCTCGAGAGCCGGGTGCATTGGGAAGACTATACGCGCGCCAAGGAAGAGATGTTCGACCGCACCCATACCGAGCAGGCGCCGTGGTGGGTGGTGCAGGCAGTGGACAAGAAGCGGGCGCGGCTCAACATGATCTCGCACCTCTTGAGCACCGTCGACTACGGCGAGGTGCCGAAGACCGAGATCGAGTTGCCGCCGCGCGTGCGGCATCCGGACTACCTGCGCCGCGCCGTGCCGCCCGAGCTTTACGTCCCCGAGAAATACTGAGGGCAGAACGCAACCCCGCCATGCGCCCGCTGACATGCCCGCTTAACCCGAAGCATGCAAACGTGGCGCAGGCGGGGACTCCCGTGGGGGCGCACAGATGGACAGTTTCGACCTTGTGGTGATCGGCTCGGGGCCGGCCGGGCGGCGTGCCGCGATCCAGGCGGCCAAGCTCGGCAAGACGGTGATGGTGGTCGAGAACCGGCTGCGGGTCGGCGGCGTGTCGGTGCATACCGGGACGATCCCGTCGAAGACGCTGCGCGAGACGGTGCTGAACCTGTCGGGCTGGCGCGAGCGTGGCTTCTACGGCCTCGCCTACCGGGTGAAGAAGGACATCGAGGGCAAGGATCTCGGCGCCCGGCTGCGAATGACGCTCGACCATGAGATCGACGTGCTGGAGCACCAGTTCGCGCGCAACGGCGTGCGGACGGTGGCGGGCAAGGCCCGCTTCATCGACCCCCATTCGATCGCGGTCAAGAATGGCGGCGACGGGGAATACACCTTCGGGTTCGAGAACGCGGTGATCGCGGTGGGCACGGCGCCCTATCGGCCCAAGCACATCCCGTTCAACGAGACGAACGTGTTCGACAGCGACAATGTGGCGTCTGACCCACGGGTGCCCAAGAGCCTGACGGTGGTGGGCGCAGGGGTGATCGGGCTTGAGTACGCGACGATCTTTTCGGCGATGGACGTGCCGGTGACGCTGGTGGAGCCGCGCGAGCAGTTCCTCGAGTTCATCGATCGCGAAATCATCGAGGAGTTCGTGCATGAGTTGCGCAAGCGCGGCATGCAGCTGCGGCTGGGCGTGAAGGTGGAATCGGTCGAACTCGACAACCTCGGCTGGACAGTGTCGACGCTGTCGGACGGGCGGAAGATCCGTACCGAGATGCTGCTCTATGCGGCGGGGCGGGTCGGGGCGACGGCCGGGCTCGGGCTCGATACCTGCGGGCTCGAGGCGGATGATCGCGGGCGGCTGAAGGTGGACCCCAAGACCTTCCAGACGACGCAGCCCAATATCTATGCGGCCGGCGACGTGATCGGCTTCCCCTCATTGGCATCCACGGCGATGGAGCAGGGCCGGATCGCGGCGTGCCATGCGTTCGGCGCGCCGATCCCCCCTGCCCCGGACTATTTCCCCTACGGCATCTACGCCGTGCCGGAGATCTCGACCGTCGGGCTGACCGAAGCCGAGGTGAAGGCCAAGAACATCCCCTACGAATGCGGCATCGCCCGGTTCCGCGAAACTTCGCGCGGCCACATCATGGGGCTGCAGGGCGGGATGATGAAGCTGATCTTCTCGCTGAAGACGCGGCGGCTGCTGGGCGCCCACATCATCGGCGAAGGGGCGACGGAGCTGATCCACATCGGACAGGCCGTGCTGAACCTGAAGGGCACGGTCGACTACTTCGTCAACAACGCCTTCAACTACCCGACGCTGGCCGAGGCTTACAAGATCGCGGCGCTCGACGCCTTCAACCGCATGCCGCGAATGGATGCGACGCCACCTGCGCCGGAGTAGAGGCGGGCCAGCACCCCCTCCTCAGTTCCCTCGCCGAGGGGAGAAATCGCGCATGGCTGGGGTCAGGCCACTGGCCACCCTCCCCCTTGCGGGGAGGGTACCGAAGCTTAGGCGCGGCAGCGCCTTAGCGGGAGGTAGGGAGGGGGTCCCACCGAGGGTATAGTATCGTAACCAGCCTCGGTCATACCCCCTCCCAGCTCTGCTAAGTCGCTGCCGCTCCTAGCCCGGATATCTCACAGCTCCGCGCTGTTGGCAGGGTATGAATGCGTGCGGAGGGGATTTGGCCATTGCTGGTCTGCTTGGTGCGATGGCGTTGGCTTTTTCACGACGTGGGAACGCGCGGCGA
>Ga0247836_1001291_pt1 | contig 41028 bp, 37 predicted proteins | sample LaCruzMarch2015__4_FD_187116 | JGI IMG/M metagenome (GOLD analysis project Ga0247836, IMG submission 187116) | Freshwater microbial communities from meromictic Lake La Cruz, Castile-La Mancha, Spain - LaCruzMarch2015_14m | ecosystem: Environmental > Aquatic > Freshwater > Lake | place: Spain... | reverse complement strand
ATTTAGATTCCTGTATTTCTTTTCGGATTGCAGGCGTGGTCTTGGCGTTAGAATGCAATATATTTCCCATAAATTTGTCTCCTTTATCTCTTTATAGCATAAACCATGAGAATTTGGAACTAAACATAATTGGCATTGCCGATTTTTGCCTCCGGTAGATAGGAATTTATTGCAGGGGTTGAAGTGAGAGTTACATCGGCTCCAGGCAACGGTGTTGCATTTGCAGTATTGAAAGTTCCCTCTATTAGTCCAGCTTGACTAAGATCTCTCCAAAATACAGCAGTTTCTCCAGCCGCTTGTACATTTCCTATTGAATTCGAAGATGGATATATTGCTAAAATTCTTCCGTCCGCGTCTCCCGATCCTGGAACTGTTCCTCTTGCAATAAAGCCAAATTGACTTGCGTAAGGATCAGGCATGTCACCCGGCAAATAATCATATTTACCTTGAAATGTTCTAACTGCTGTTTGATATTTTTCAATCTGACTTATTTGTGAACGTACTGCCGCTGCAGAAATTAAATCCTGCCCAACAACTACTCCACCGATTATCAAACCGATAATCACCATAACTATAGAAGCTTCAATTAGGGTGAAACCTAGATTTCGTCGTGATTTACAATTCATGATTCGCAAAATCTTTGGCAAATTTAATAACCGATCAAGATATTTAAGGCGTAATTATAATAAATTATCACAAGCAATTTTAATCCGTTCACAAGCTTTGGCAAGTGCAGCGTCGGAAGTGGCGTAAGAAATTCTAAAATGCCCGTCCAAACCGAATGCACTACCGGCAACCACTGCGACCAAAGCTTCTTCCAAGAGATATTCACAGAAAGAAGTGCTGTCGCTAATAACTTTGCCCTGCGGTGTTTTTTTGCCAAATAGTGCCGAACAATCCGGGAATACGTAAAACGCACCTTTGGGAGTTGAACAATTGATGCCGTTGATTGCGTTAAGACCTTCAACCACGTTATTGCGGCGTTCGGCAAATTTTTTGACCCATTCGACCATAAAATCAAGCGAACCGTTAAGAGCTGCAACCGAAGCGGCTTGGCTGATTGAACAAGGATTAGAAGTGCTATGCGACTGAATGTCTGTAATTGCAGCAATCAATTCTTTTGAACCTGCTCCGTAACCGATTCTCCAACCCGTCATCGAGAAAGCTTTGGAAACCCCGTTTACGGTTAGAGTACGATCATATAATTTCGGTTCAACTTGAGCGATTGTGGTGAATTTCACACCGTCATAAACCAAATGTTCGTAAATATCGTCGGCAATAACATGCACATGCGAGTGGGTAAGCAGAACATCGGCAATAGCTTTTAATTCGCTTTCGCTATAAACTGCACCGGTCGGATTAGAAGGCGAATTAAGAATCAACCATTTGGTTTTTGGTGTAATCGCTTTTGCCAAATCGGCAGGATTGAGCTTAAAACCTTGCGAAGCCGGGCATGCAATAAACACCGGTGTTCCGCCGGCAAATGCAACCATATCGGGGTAAGAAACCCAATACGGAGCAGGTATTATAACTTCGTCGCCGTCATTGATAGTTGCAAGCAAAGCATTAAAAATCACCTGCTTGGCACCGCCGCCGACCACTATTTGATTTGGTGCATAATCAAGATTATTCTCACGTTTGAATTTGTCGCTCACCGCTTTTTTAAGCAAAGCCGTGCCACCGACCGGAGTATATTTGGTTTCACCGCGTTTAATCGCTTCAATCGCCGCATTTTTGATATGATCCGGAGTATCAAAATCAGGCTCACCGGCTCCCAAACCGATAACGTCTTTACCTGCAGCTTTGAGTTCTGCGGCTTTAAAAGTTACGGCAATAGTCGGAGAAGGTTTGATGCGTGATAAACGTTCGGTTAAAAAAGACATGCGATTTCCTTAAAATTCATAAAGTTTAAGCTGTCATTTATAACAAAATTATTGCTTTTTACAAGCGAGAAATCACTCGCTTAAGCTGCTTAAGGCTATGATGTTTACCGAGTCCGCTTAAGATAACGAAATCGGCAAGTCGGCGTTTTTGCAGGTCAGGCATTTGATGCAATAATATATTCTCAAATTTTTCTTTAGTCATATTCGCACGTTTTAGAACTCTTTGTCGTTGGAGAAATTTAGGGGCGGAAACCACGATCGTATAATCGCAAATTTGCTCCCTGCCCGCTTCAAACAGCAACGGAATATCAAGAACTATAAATTTTTTCTTGGCGGTGGCGGCATTACTAATCGCAATTTCTTGATGTTTTTCTACCAATGGGTGCAAAATAGACTCAAGAATCTTTAATTTTTGTTTATCTGAAAAAACGATTTTTCCGAGAACTTTTCGGTTAATTTGATTGTTCTCAATTGCTTGGGGAAACGCATTTTTTACCTTGGCAAATGCCTCGCCGTCGCAAGCCAGCAATTTATGGACGATTGCATCGGAATCGCACACCGCACCGCCCAAACGAGCAAGCTGCGAAGAAATCGTGCTTTTTCCCATGCCGATCGACCCGGTAAGCCCGATCACGATTATTTTATGCGGTTTATTTATTACCTTTTGCATCATTGTTACCGGATTGTGTTAATATTTCGCTAGAGCGTAAGCGAAAACGTCGTGTTTTCGAGCATCGCACCGCAGCGTATATTTAATACGTGAGTAGCGAAGCGGAGGAAATACGATGTTTGTAGCAAGCTCTAGTAGAAATATCAAGATAATCCGGGTAGTTTTACGGTTGCAACCGCCTGAGCTGCTATACCCTCGCCTCTGCCGGTGAAGCCCATTTTCTCGGTTGTGGTTGCTTTGATATTGATCCGATCGAGCGAAATATCAATGATTTTTGCAATATTGGCTATCATTTTATCGCTATATTTGGAAATTCGCGGTCTTTCACAAATTATAGTAAGATCAATATTAACCAACTGTCCGCCTTTTTGCCGTAGCAAATTATAGGCATGAATCAAGAAACGAGAAGAACTTACGCCACGCAAATGAGGGTCGGAAGGCGGAAAATGAATACCGATATCGCCCTCGCCGATTGCACCTAAAATCGCATCGACGATTGCATGCAAAGCAACATCGGCATCGGAATGCCCTTCCAAGGCAAAATCAAAAGCAATTTCAACTCCGCACAAAGTTATTTTATTGTTATTATGCTCGGGCTTAACCAATCTATGAGCATCAAAACCCAAACCCACTCTGGTTTCATAACGTGCTTGCAAAAGCAATTCGGCATCTTGCATATCTTCTCTCGTGGTAATTTTATAATTATGTTCGGATCCGGCAACAATTTTAACCTCGATGCCTGCATTTTCAGCAACCATAGAATCATCGGTATATTCAAAATCGATCGATTTTTGATGAGCCGATAAAATTGTTTTATAAACAAATGCTTGTGGCGTTTGTGCTCTAAATAATTTGGTGCGTTCGATAGTGCCGACGATATTACCCTCTTCAACATGTTTTAAAGTATCAAACACGGGCAAAGCAGGAATTATCGCCTCGCATTCCGCTAATCCCGCAATGGTACGCTCGATCAATTCGGGGGATACGTTGGGGCGTGCAGCATCGTGAACCAAAACATAATCAGGGGATAAATCGAGCAGGCTTTCTAAGCCCAAACGCACCGATTCCTGCCGAGTTTTGCCGCCGATTACAGGAGGTAATATATTGTTATTTAAGATATTTGCATCGTAAAGATCACGGTGGGTTTGGTTTATCACCACCCGAACCGCAGAAATTTGCGGGTGATTCAAGAATGCCTCGATTGAACGCAATAATACGATCTTTTCGCCAAGCATCTGATATTGTTTTGGAATATCTCCGCCAACCCTTTTGCTTTCACCGGCGGCAACGATCAATGCGATTATCTTTTTGCTCATACTATTTATAATTGATAATTGTATATTTAACGAAAATAGTTTAGGTAGTGCCTAGCTAAATCAGAATCTCACAAAATAAAAGCAAAAAATGATCAAGATCGACAATATAACTTTGCAACACCCGGTATTGCTCGCTCCGATGACCGGAGTGTCGGATATTGCCTTCCGCCGTTTGGTAAAATCCTTCGGGGTGGGCATGGTAGTATCGGAAATGATTGCCAGCCGGGCAATGATTCTTGAGACTAAAAATACGCTGAGAATGGCTCGCCACTCGCCCGAAGAATTCCCGGTTGCGGTGCAGCTCGCCGGCTGCGAACCCGAAGTTATGGCAGAAGCCGCCAAGATGAATGAAGATAACGGCGTGCAGATCATCGACATCAACTTTGGTTGCCCGGTTAAAAAAGTCGTCAACGGCGAAGCAGGCTCGGCACTGCTTAAAAACGAACCTTTGGCAGCAAAAATTTTAGAAGCAACCGCCAAAGCGGTAAAAATTCCCGTTACTTTAAAAATGCGTATGGGTTGGGATCACACTAATCTTAACGCTCCCAAAATCGCCAAAATGGCGGAAGATTGTGGCATCAAGATGATCACCGTACACGGACGCACACGCTGCCAAATGTATAAAGGCAATGCAGATTGGGATTTTGTTCAACAAGTTAAAGCAGCGGTGAACTTGCCGGTAATCGTCAACGGCGACATTACGAGTTTTGAAGATGTCGATAATGCAATGCAAAAATCAGGTGCCGACGGAGTGATGATAGGACGGGGCAGCTACGGCAGACCTTGGTTTCTCGGGCAGGTTTGCGAATATATCAAAAGCGGAGAGAAAATCGCCGCTCCGAGTGTTAGCGATCAACTTGAAATCGTGCTAAAACATTACGAAGATATGCTCGAATTATACGGAGTCGAAAACGGAGTTCGAGTCGCCCGTAAACATATCGGTTGGTATTCGGCAGGCATGACAAATTCTTCGGAATTCCGCTTTAACGTCAATAAATTAGACAACCCCACCCAAGTTAAAGCGATGATAAATGAGTTTTATAGTAGTTCATGTTGAGATTATTTAAAACTTCTTTTAGCTTTTTTGACTTCGGCTTTGTTGGTTTTTTCCAAACGTTCAATTTCAGCTTTGAGTTTGGCGGCTTGTTCAAATTCCAAATCCGAGGCAAATTTTAGCATGCGATTACGCAAATTCTCGATATGCGAATCGATGTTTTTGCCGTTAAATTTAGGGATCGACAAATCATTATCGATCGCAACCGTATAATGATCATGCTCATAAACACTTTCCATAACGTCGGTTATCGATTTTTTTACCGTATGCGGTGTAATGCCGTGCTTCTCGTTATATTCAGTCTGGATTTTACGCCGGCGTTCGGTTTCGTCTAAAGCTGCTTTCATCGATCTTGTAATTTTATCGGCATATAAAATCACCAAACTATCAACATTTCTTGCTGCCCTGCCGATTGTTTGGATCAGCGAAGTTTCCGAACGCAGGAAACCTTCTTTATCGGCATCTAAAATCGCTACCAAGCCGCATTCTGGAATATCCAAGCCTTCACGCAGCAAATTTACCCCGATCAGCACGTCAAAAACCCCGATCCGCAAATTGCGGATAATCTCGATTCGATCGAGCGTATCAACATCGGAATGCAAATAGCTGACTTTGATGCCGGCTTCTTGCATATATTCGCTTAATTCTTCCGCCATACGCTTGGTAAGCGTAGTCACCAAAACACGAAAACCCGACTTGATTCTTTCCCGACATTCGGCAAGTAAATCATCAACTTGAGTCGCAATCGGACGTATTACGCAGAGCGGATCGATAAGACCGGTCGGGCGAATCACCTGCTCGACAAATTTGCCACCCGTAATCTCCATTTCGTATTTGCCCGGAGTTGCAGAAACAAAAACCGTCTGCGGACGCATATTATCCCACTCGGCAAATTTGAGTGGTCGATTATCCATACAGGAAGGCAAGCGGAATCCATGCTCGGTCAAAACGGTTTTGCGAGCAAAGTCACCATTATACATACCGCCGATTTGCGGAACCGTAACATGACTTTCATCAATGAATAACAAAGCATCTTTGGGTAAATATTGGAATAATGTCGGCGGCGGATCACCGGGTTTACTTCCGGTTAAATGCCGAGAATAATTCTCAATTCCCTTGCAAGTGCCGGTTTCCATCATCATCTCAATGTCGAAATTCGCTCTTTGCTCAAGGCGTTGAGCCTCTAAAACCCGACCGATCGAATAATAATATTCAAGTCGTTGTTTTAACTCTTCTTTAATCGTTTTTATCGCACGCTCGACGGTCGGACGCGGAGTAACGTAATGGCTGTTGGCATATACGGTAATTTTATCAAATTTATGGGTTTGATGCCCGGTTAAAGGATCAAAAGCAATTATTTCCTCAATCTCGTCGCCAAATAAGGAAATCCGCCAAGCTTGATCTTCCAAATGGGCAGGAAAAATATCGACTAGATCTCCACGCACCCTAAAAGTTCCTCGTTTAAAATCAATATCGTTACGCGGATATTGCAGTTCGATGAGTTTTTTAAGCAACAAATCACGCTCGATTCTGCCGCCCGATTCAAGCGACAAAGTCATCTGCGAATAAGTTTCCGCCGATCCGATACCGTAAATACAAGAAACCGACGAAACCACGATAACATTACGGGGATTTTCCAATAATGAACGGGTTGCTGAATGCCGCATACGGTCAATCTGCTCATTGATCGAAGAATCTTTTTCTATGAAAGTATCCGACTTGGCAATATAAGCCTCGGGTTGATAATAATCGTAATATGAAACGAAATATTCCACCGCACTATTTGGAAAAAACGACTTCATCTCGCTATATAATTGAGCTGCCAAAGTTTTATTATGTGCCATTATCAAAGCAGGACGACCGGTAGACTCAATCAAATGAGCCATTGTAAATGTCTTGCCCGATCCTGTAACACCGAGCAAAACCTGATCACGTTTTTTATCATTTATTCCGCCAAGCAACTCTGCAATCGCATTGGGTTGATCCCCAGCAGGAGTATAATCGGAAACGATTTTGAATCCTGAATCTATGGACACAGATTTTATCTTATACCGCCGCCGACAAACCCATCTGCTATACTCATAACAGCAGGTCCAATAATTACTATAAACAATGCGGGAAGCATAAATATCATCAAAGGAATTGTCATAAGAGCTGGTAATCTTGCAGCTCTTTCTTCAGCAGATATCATTCGTTTCTGACGATAATCATCTGATAACAAACGTAAAGTATCAGACAAACTAGTGCCAAATCTCTCCGCCTGTAATAATGCAGTAACTAACATACGAAATGCCGGCAACCCGTTACGCTCGGCAAGATTAACCAATGCCTGGGAGCGATCATTCAGCAAAGTTAACTCCATACGGGTACGATTTAGTTCTTTTGTAATAACCGGATGAGCAACGCTCAACTCACGACAAACACGGGCAAGCGAACCGTCTAATGCCAAACCTGACTCAACGCAAGCAAGCAATAAATCTAGAGAATCGGGAAATGAATTAGTAAGAATCTTATCACGTTTTAGCTTCCTATTTTGTATGTACATATCGGCACCTTTAATACCGATAAATGCTAAAAGACCTGCCTTCATATATTCTTCTTTTGTACCATTACCATACATAATAGTATAAGCTGCAATCGCCAAAAAAACAAAACTTAAAATCCGTTTAAAAAACAGATAATATACCATTATATTCGGCGACTCTATTCCAGCTTGATAAAAATAAGTCTGCTTATCTTTTCTAAATCCCTCAACATCAACCCCAAAAACCTTGAAAAACTTCTCAATAACAGCTGCAAAACCGTCAACGTCGTTTTCCATTTTCATACTATCGATAAATCCAGAATTATTTTTATCGGATTTTTCCAAGGGGGATTCTGAAAACTCGGAAGCAGGAACTATTTGCCTTAAACGCTGCTGTATATTGGTACGTTTGCCCATAAATTGCATTGCAATCATGTATATTATAAAAACCGAAGCAGCAACAATAGCTGGCAACATTAAATCATTGTTAAACATATCTTATCTTCTTATAAATTATATTTCTATGTTAACCATTTTCTTAACTACTACAACTGCACTAATTATAAGAGAAGCTGCAATCACCAACAATATATTACCCATTCTCGTATCAAGCAGAGGAGCCATATAATCAGGTGCCATAATATACAAAGCAGCAAACTGACCTATAGGCATAAAACCGAGTATATAACCCGTAGCCCTACCCTCAGAAGTCAAAGCTCTAATTTTTTGCCTTAACTGCCGCCTTCTTCTTATAATATTAGATAGGTTGCTTAAAATTTCTGTTAAGTTACCGCCGGTTTCCTGCTGAGTCGCCAACACCACAACAAAAAAGTTTACATCAACTTCGTCCAAACGTGCTGCCATACGCTTTAAAGCATCTGTAACCGTTCTTCCATATGAAATCTCATCTAGAACCTGCTTGAATTCATCTTTAATCGGACTTTCCATATTTTCAACGATCATACGCATTGCAGCATTAAGCGGATGCCCCGACTTAACACTCCGAATAATCATCTCAATTGCTTCAGGAAAAAGATTTAAGAATTTTGCACGCCGCTTTAATATAAGCCCATTCATATATTTCATCGGCAACATATAAGTCACCACGGCAGCAACCACCAAAGCTATAGCACCCAATTTTATTAGCAATGCAGAGACCAATACAAAACATACCAACATAAAGAGAAAAATAGTGTAACGCTTTTCCCACACGCCTGATCTTATCATAAGCTCAAGAATATTACTAATAAAAGGTGCCTTAGCCAACACACCTACTTCTTGTAAGAGCATTGCCTTATTACTTCTTATTATATTAACTTCATCGCTACTTGCAGAATAGAAACTGCTTTTAGATTGCTGCGAAATCTGCCCGATTATTTTATTTTTATGTACATTGCCACCGGTTGAAGAAGTAAGTTTTGTTGAAATAAACAGCAATACAAACAAAACTAATCCAGAAACTAGTGCAGGTAATAATATATTTTCCATAATTACAAAAACACCAAATATTAAAAATAAACAAAAGCCAATATGGATATTATTATATGATTTATAAAACCATAAATACAAGAGAAATTTATATCTTATTACGTATAAAAAAAACGCACCTTTAATTATCCATCGTTATACATGACAACATCTCTTTTTCTCTTCCGAAATATTGAGCTTGCGGCATAAATCTAGGTCTGATTCCTGCACAATAGAATTTACCGTTAAGCTCACCATTTTCATTCATTCCTGCCGCTTGGAATCCAAATAAGGTTTGGGTAACGATTGTATCCCCCTCCATGCCGACAACTTCCTCAATATGAGTGATCCTTCTGCCACCGTCCCGCATACGGGCAATTTGCACAATCAAATTCAAAGCACTTGCTATCTGCTGCCGCATTGCTTGGGTAGGAATACTAACCCCCGACATAGCAACGAGATTTTCTATCCTTGATAAACAGTCTTTCGGTGTATTAGAATGGATAGTAGCCATTGAACCGTCATGCCCGGTATTCATTGCAGAAAGAACATCGATAACCTCATCACCGCGAATTTCCCCTAGAATTATACGATCTGGACGCATACGCAAAGCATTTTTCACCAATTGCCTTTGCCCTATTGCACCGACCCCCTCGGAATTTGGCGGACGTGTCTCAAGACGCAAAACATGCGGCTGATGCAACATCAACTCGGCGGCATCTTCAATGGTAATAACACGCTCTCCCATATCTATATTACCTGATAGTGCATTAAGCAAAGTAGTCTTACCGCTACCCGTACCGCCTGAAATCATTATATTTAGACGAATATTGCCGCAAATCTCGAGAAATTTGCACATCTCGGCACTCATTGATTTATAATCAATATATTTACTAAGCGGCATTTTGTTTTTCTTAAACTTACGAATAGAAACCAAAGACCCATCAAGTGCCAACGGCGGAACTATAGCGTTAAAACGAGAACCGTCTGCCATGCGTGCGTCAACCATCGGACTTGACTCATCGACACGCCGACCGACAGGAGCAACAATCTTTTGAATCGTATTTAAAAGATGTCGTTCACTTGTAAATACAATGTCAGATAAATATAATTTACCGCTTCTCTCGATGTAAACCTGATTATGACCGTTAATCATGATATCAGAAACTTCAGGTTCACTCATTAAAACTTCTATCGGCCCCAACCCCAAAACCTCGTCTGCAAGATTTGATTTTATAACCTCAATCTGTGCCGAAGTTAGCGGAACCTTGATATTATCGTGGATAAGCTTCTCAATTGTACCGGAAATTCTTGATTTACGAATCTCCTTAGGAATTCTCTCCAAAGCATCAAAATTGATCTGTTCGAGCATTGTCTCGATCAACATTTCTTTTGCAGAAATAAAATCAGAGGTCAAAAGCCTTGCATCAATAAAGCTAATTCTGCGGATTTCTTCTTTTGCCTCCGCAGGCAAAACCGGAGCTGCCGGAGGCTTATTTTCCTCGACAATATTGCCGGGGGCATTATTTTCTATTTTTAGAGCTTCTGGATTATTCTCGGTAATATTTTGATTTATTGCAATATCATCGTTATTAGATGTAAAATCCTCTGCAATTGAATCGATTTGCCCAGACAAAAAAGGATTTTCAGGAATCTTATTAGAGTCAGATATATTTATATTTTTTTTGCCAAACATAGAAAAACTCTTATTTAAAAATTATTATCTTAACAATTGATGACCTAGAACAAATATAATTGTTTATATTATTTCAATCAATAATACATACAAAAAATATTTTGTATTTTTACATCAAAAACACAAGAAAGAAATTGATGCTTGAACAATATTTTATATACGTTAATTTTTAGTTAATAAATTCATAAAAACGGAAATAAAATGATAAAATATATATCGACCCGAGGAGAATCCGAAAAACTATCCTTTGAACAGGCCGTTATGAACGGACTTGCAGGTGACGGTGGTCTATACATAGCAGATAATATTCCCGGTTTTTCTTCGCAAGAAATAACTGAAATGGCTAATCTTTCATATTGTGAGCTTGCATTAAAAATAATGAAGCCTTTCATCGGAGATTCTATTCGCGAGCAAGATCTAATTACAATTATACACAATTCTTATAAAGATTTCCGCCATAATGCTATCGCACCGCTAAAACAACTCGGACATAATGAGTTCTTACTCGAACTATTTCATGGCCCTACCCTTGCATTCAAAGATTTTGCCTTGCAATTCCTCGGAAATCTATTAGAATATTTTCTTCAAAAAAGTAACGATAATTTAACAGTAATAGGTGCAACTTCAGGCGATACTGGATCTGCTGCAATCGAAGGTTGCAAAGGTAAAAGCAATATGCAGATTTTTATCTTACACCCAAAAGGCAGGGTTTCCGATGTCCAACGCCGACAAATGACTACGGTTTGCGATAAAAATGTTCATAATCTTGCAATAGAAGCAACTTTTGACGACTGCCAAGACATCGTAAAAGCATTGTTCTCGGATATAGAATTCAAGGAAAAACAGAAACTGACTGCAGTAAACTCTATAAACTGGGCAAGAATACTTGCACAAGTAGTTTATTATTTTTATGCAGCAACCGCTCTGGGTTCTCCTACCAAAAAGATAAGTTTTTGTGTTCCTACGGGAAATTTCGGTGATATTTATGCTGGATATATAGCATCTAAAATGGGATTGCCTATCGACAAGCTTATCATTGCAACCAATAGCAACGATATTCTTAGCAGATGCTTAAAAACCGGAATATACGATATGCAAGCGGTTAATCCCACTATCAGCCCGAGCATGGATATCCAAATATCAAGCAATTTTGAACGACTTCTATTTGATTTATATAATCAAGACAGCTTGGAAATCAGAAATCTAATGCTGGAGTTACGCAAAACCGGTAAAATGCAATTATCGCAAGATGCTTTGAAAAATTTAAGAGAGAAATTTTCTGCAGGCTCGGCAGATGATGAATTAACAAAAAAAACTATTGCCCAAATATACGATCAAACAGGAGAGCTACTCGATCCGCACACCGCCGTAGGAGTTGCGGTGGCTCGATTGAATCACGATTATACAAACTCTCCGGTTGTGATTCTTGCAACCGCACACCCAGCCAAATTTCCCGATGCGGTAAAATCCGCAAGCGGCGTTTATCCAAGGCTTCCAGAATATTTATCACATATAATGACAAAACCGGAAAGATTGAGTGAAATAAAAAATAATATAAACGAGGTTAAAGATTTTATAATCAAAAACAGCTAGGCTTAGGCTTAGCATCATTTGCAGGAGCAACAGGGGTTGATACAACTCCGTTTTCTTTACTTACGTCTATAGGTATTTTTGTTCCTGCAGGAATAGATACTGCATCGGTATCTATTATAATATGCTTTACACCGTTTGGATATCCTAATTCGGTGCCGTCAGGTAATAAAATTTTAGAACCTCCGTTTGATTGCAATATACTGCTTTTCACAAGATGTTTACTTGATCCATCGGGTAATGTTATATTAGCTCCGTTAGGTAATGATATACTACCCTTAGATGTTATAGAAAAAACCACCGGAACCCCTAAAGGAATACTTAAGTATGAATTAGCCGGAGCCGTAATTTGTTTTATAGGAATAGATATATTTGTAGTCGAAAGAGTCTCAATATAAGAAGTATAAACAGTAATAAACTGATTTTTAAGCAAATTAAAACCTATAAATTTGCCACTTAAATAAATATTTGTTATACAACCGCAACCAAATAAAGAATTGTCACGATCTATTTCTATACCGGGAACTCCCATTCCTACAGCATATTGCAACATTCCCCATAATCCTGAGTTAGTATTATCTTTACTCTTATACATTTGTCGCAACTGATATTTGGGAATACCGGATTTTGTTGCCATTTGATCCAAGAAACCATTAAAATTCCCACCCTTCCAATTCAAACCCTGCGACGTAAGAACGATAGTTCCGTTACCGTAGGATATTATTGTACCGTCATTACCGTCGGGATTTTCGTCATCTGGAGCCTTAACTACGTTTATAGACTCATCACCCCTTATGATATATCCACCACGAGGCAATCTCATGATCCCCTGCTTGTTAATATCCATCATCACCGCACTACCTTCGGGTAAATCTATACCGCATCGCCCTGGAATCTTAGTACAATCCGCCTTATAAACTATATTACTATCCTCAAAAGAGAAATCCTCATCAGGAGTAACAATCAAGCTGATAACGTTATAAGGAAGAGATACCATGCTACCTTTACACTCATTTTTATAGTAAGCAGGATAATTTTTAACCGTCCGAATCGACGATTCAGCGTCTAATGATGGATCTGTACTACCTATAGTAACATTTCCAAACGTAATAGTATTTGCTATTTGAGCATTATTTCCACCGTAAGAAATCGGCACTCTAGTATATTGTTTCAATACCGGCAAAGCACCGCCGCAAGGCAAAGGTGCAACTTTAGGCTTTGAAAGTCCCGCTATAGTATCAATAATACAAAAAGGATCTATTTTCATATTCGGATTATTTAAAATATCCAACCCACCTATTTTGGGGACGCTTTTTGCAGCAGAATTATTAGAAGCACAATGAAACTTACCGTCTGCCGTAGAGCTTGCCGAAAAAGGCGGACAGCCCAGAACCATAGATTTCTGCTTTAATGCAGTAATTCCTCTGCCGTTATCCGGTCTTAGCGTTATCGGCGGATCATAACCTTCCAGAATACAATCGGTAATAACTCCTGCATCTGAGTTTTTACATGCCCCCTTTCCCGTCGCAGGATCAAAAGTAGGGCATTGGACTTTTGCAACCTCCCTTAAAGACTTTCCTTGTAATTTGCTAATATCACAAGCTGCAAATATCTGCATCGGCAAAATAACCGCAATAAAAGAAAATAGGCATAATCGCATTTTATTTTTTAAATTCAATGATGCATAGAACATAAATAATTCCTAATTATTTCTCTCATCTTCGGTCGGACGATAAATTCTGAAACTATCCCACAAATTCTTTCCGGTTTTGCCGTCATAATAAGTGCAAACTGCATATTTAGGATCTTTACAATTACCTTCACTGTTAAATAGCAAAGGCGTATCCCCCACCCCGTTATTAACTACGTAATCACTACCTGAAGGCTTGGTTCCGGCCAGATAAAGCGATTCATAAACGGTTGTGGGAAGCGACTTTTTATATACGGTACGTGATTGTCCGAATCCTGCATAATCGGTATTGCCACAAACATCTGGATATTTACCGTTATTTATATCGATTATTACGATATAGTCGTCGTCTTTACCCTTTATAGATATTCCCGTGACTACTGCAACAAAAGGCATAACCTTAAAATCAGGTTTTTTCGGAGATACGTCGTCGTGGGTGATGTATATTATATCACCTACGATGGCATTGCTTAAACCTTTGTAGCTAGCTTTTCCTGCATTATCTGCATAAGATTTTGCTGCGGCATCAACTACGAAACTCCCGTCACTAGCCTTCTTACCCGTAAATCCTCGCCCGCTACCTTTAGCCGGATTTGCTCCAAAACTCGGGAATTGATCGACAAAATCAGGATCCGAAAGATAGCCTCTCCATGCAAGCCTCCATTCTATTGCCTGCATATTTGATGTTTTACCGTCTTTTGTAATCGGTGAAGAAGGATTGCCCATTAAAATTGTCAAAGCACCGTCTTCGCCGCCGTCTTGTTTATAAATCTTCTCATATTGGGGCAAACAATTCAGACCATATTTCCTGATAGAATTCATTTGATATTGCTTCAATTCCGACCAACTGGTCAAAGAATCAACAGGTGTTGGTATAGTATAGCAGCCATATTTATTTGCATTTCCATTACCTCCGTAACGGCAATATTTTGCACCGTCACCACCTTTATTTCCGTCAACACCGACTCCGACTATAACATCATATCCGCCCTGATCACAATCGGGGTTATAATTCTGGTCGCCACTCGTGCCTCCTGCCGCAGTTCCGGTATCCCACCACCGCATAAACGGCATATGGGGAACTTTATCGGGAAATATTGATACGAATAATTGTTTATTCATGGGGTCACCGGTGAAATAATCCGAGAATCTATACCCTTCAGGCACAGGCTCAAGCTCAGGATTATCCTTGGTATTACGAATTTTCAACGTATTGATAGGTGCCAAAGCCTGTGCCAAATCGTCGCAACATTTTTTTACGCCACCTTTAGAATTTTTATCCCCGGATTTCCGTGTACACAACGAACACATATGCGGAACATTATCTTTAGGGTGATCATATTTAGTGCTGCAAAGCGGCCATTTATCTTTCTTATCATGAGAACTTTTACATGCCAACATCGGATTAAATAATAACGGTGACGGGAATGGATCCCAAATCCAAGGGGCTTCGTTTGTCAGCGTATAATTCCAAGCAGTAATCGGATCTTCATCTCCTAGAATACCTTCGTAAAGATATTGAGGAATATAAGGCCAAACCGGATTTGGAATCGGGATCATAATCGTAACATACTCAATCCAGAAACAAAAAGTATTAACTTGTATACGGCAACTCATACACTCCCTAAAAGCGTCTTCACGAAAACTTAATATATCAACAGGAACGCTACCGCAACGCACGATACAATCAGAACCCGGAGCCAAATCATACCCGTAAAAACTTCCGGGAGGCCCGAGATTAGCTCCGTCATAAACTGTCAATTTGCCGGTTCCTTGCGAATAATCACGGTCGGTACCACTCCAATCCCAACGCGGTGAGAAAGGGTGTGTGGGATCGAATATTCTTTCAAAAGGCTGGGTAGCAAGTTGATTTATAGTCGTGCGCTTACCCGTACCGGCAAAACTATTATCGTCCTTATAATTACTTCCACCGAGACGATTCATATCCAATTTTTCTACCGCAATACCGAATTTATCCTCACCTGTTATTTCAACACTAGAAAGTAATTTAAATTTACCGCCTTGATTATCGTTGGTAATCGGATTAGTTCCGTGATTATCTTTGGAAACTCCTGAATTAGGAAAATAATCACTATCTAAAGTGTTTTTCCAAGCCGCCTCCAAATATCCCCAAGCACGATAATCATACATTTTTCCGTCCGACTCACCTTTGTCTTTTTTGCATTTACCCTTTGAATCTCTTACACAATCAACAGGAATCAAAGACAAAGGCTGACAAAGAGATTCATTCCATGGGTAAGAATGCTCACGATATTGTTCATAGAATATAACATCAGGACTCAAAGCCATCGGCAAAATATATTGATTTGAACAACTATCATACTGCAACCTTGCCCAAACATGATAATTAGCTGCATCGAGCGTACCGCCACAATTATTTTGTATCGGACGACATTGCACCTTATCCATAGATTGCTGATCGGGGGTTCTGTGTTCTACTTTAATGTCTGCATCTGCATATATATTATCGGCCTCTTTATCCTTCTTGGTTATCGGACTATTGACATCATAAATTGCCGCACCGCCGGTACCGCGATAAAGATATTTTTGAACCGCAGGATCTACACTCATATAAAGCCACGGATAATTCTCCACCAAAGATATAGCCGGTGTATTTTTATTAGCCATAATATTTCTAGGTAACGAACCTTGTATTCCGGCGTCAATTTTAGGAATCGGATTATAAGGTGCCTGCGTCATATCCAACAAACTATTATCGATATATTTCATCGTATTTTTCATTTGTGCTTTTTTATAACGATCATCTTTAAGTGGACTGCCTGTTAATAATCCGCTTAGTTTACCTCTTGCCGCCGCAGTTAAACCGGCAACATTGAGTTTCCCCAGAGATGTTCTTGCAAGAGAATCCAATGACATATTTTGTAATTTGTCCAAACTCAAATTACCAAGACCAAGCCTTGACATTACGCCTTCTTGAACTTTATCCAAGCTTGCGGAAGGATTTTTCATTATTTTCTCAATTCCGCTTGCACTAAAACCGCCTAAATTCATATCCTTTACTTGGTCTGTAAAAGCACTTAATTTAGCAGAAGGATTTTTTATCAAACTCTGTATTGAATCTGGATTTAAGCTTCCGAGATTCAAAGATTGCAAAGCAGATTTCCCCAAAGAATTAACATTCAAAGAAGCAAATTTTTGCTGGATCGTCGCAGGATTTAATGCCCCCAGACTCATTGAATCCAAAGCTTGCCCACTCAAGCTCGATAAATTCATATTAGAAAGTTTCTGTTGTAAAGCAGCAGGATCTGAAAAAGCCCCTAAACCTATTTTGCCCAAAGCAGCATCGCCAATTGAATTTAAAGTTGCATTGGGATCATTTAATACTTTTTGCAATTCACCGCTGTTCAATGAGCCAAGCCCCATAGAATCCAATGCAGTTTTGCCTAAGTTAGACAACTGTAAAGTTGCAAGCTTTTGCTTCATAACGTCTTTACTTACACTATTAAAACCAAGTTTCTGAGTTATATCCTGCTTAAATGAATCTAAAGTAGCGGCAGGATTATTCAACACATCTTGGAAAGCAGGACTACTTAATCCGTCCATTTTCATAGATTGCAATGCACTCTTTCCTAAACCGGCAAGCTCGAGCGTGGAAAGTTTGTTTTTTATAACATCTTTACTGACACTATCAAAACCAAGCTGAGATTTTATATCCTGACCTATTGAGTTTAAAGTACTTGATGGATCACTAATCACCTTTTGCAAAGTTGTGGGATTTAAATCACCGAAACCGATAGCTGAAAGCTCAGCTTTAGAAAGATTTTCTAATAAAGTATCCCCACCTTTACCCTGCAAAATCGCAGGAATTTGTTTCAGATCCTTTAATTTTATATTTTTAAGTGCCGTACTCTGCATATCTTTAAGAGTTGCAGAAGGATTATTGACAATTTTATCAATTGCAGCTTGATTTAAATCACCCAAACCGATTTTTGCAGCCTCGCTTGAAGCTAGACTACCAAGGAAAGCATTGGGATTATTCATCAACTGGGTAAGCCCTGAATCGTTCAAGCCGTCTATTTTTAAATTAGCAACAACCTGATCACCGAATTTATCTAAAGTGGAAGCGGGATCACTAATTATTTTATTGATAGAATCCGCAGTAAGATCACCCAAACCGATTTTGCTTAACTCGCTTTTTGCTAAATCTCCAAGAAATGCATTGGGATTATTCATAAGTTGATCAAGACCTGAGTCGCTTAATCCGTCGATTTTTAAATTTTGAGTTACCTTGTCGCTAAACTTACCCAAAGTAACACTTGGATCACTTATTATATTATTTAAAGTATTGGAATTCAAATCACCCAATCCAAATTTGCCGAGCTGCTCTGCTCCAAAATCTTTTAAAAATAAATTTGGGTTATTCATAAGCTGCTGCATGCCGTTTTGGCTTAAATCACCAAATGAAAAACCATTCTTATCGGCAAGACTACTAAGTAATATATTGGGGTCATTCATTACTTTCTGCAAACCGTCTGCACTTAAATCCTTCAATCCGACATTATTCAAAACATCGGAAGAAAAATTATCCAATACCGCACTGGGATTAGAAACCAGTTTATTCAATGAGTCTGCACTTAAATCTTCAAGCCCCATACCGTCGAATATTTGATCGCCGAAATCCTTTGCAAATACGCTAGGATCCGACATTATTTTTTGCAAACCGTCTGCTGTAAGATCACCGAATCCCAAATCCGACATTCCGCCTTTACCCAAAGAAAGCAACGTATTTGAAGGGTCATTCATTAGATCATTCAAAGCACTAGTATCAAGATCACCTATAGAGATTTGTGACAAAGCATCTTTACCGATTTGCGTCATATCAATTTTTTTCAACTGATCGCTTGCCAATTTTGTTATATCGACATTTTTTAACTGCTCTACGGAGAGATTCTTAACATCTATATTACCGTTGGCAATTCCTTGTGCTATTCCGCCTAGAAAACCACTGGTCATGCAAGTAGGAATCGGACAAATATCGTCGGGATCGGGCTTCCTTCCAATTTCCGCAAAGACATGAGAATAAGAAAAAACAAATAGCAAAAATATAATTCGCTGCAATAAACGCATATTAGTAAATCTTCCAGTTGTTGGAAACATAAACATTGTTATTCAAAAATAATAGAATTGCAAAATATTGTTTGTCAATTTATCATATATTATCAAATTGAATTACAAAGACCAACATAACATAAATTTGTTTCAGTTTTATGAAGGTCTATAAAAATTTATTGCAGAACATCAAAAATGAATCAAGAACGGATAAATTTAGAAATAGAAAACGGAACCTATTACCGCAAAGCCAGGGATTGGTACTCCGAGCTATTTCATCGTCCTATATCAGATCGCAGTTTTTATATACTGGTTATTATACTTGCTGTTATAAATATGAATCTCGCAATAAATTCATTTTTCGGTATTTTTCCAATATCTCCGCCGACATTTTTCACCACTTATTCTGACGACGTATTTGTAGATTTACCTATAATAAAGAAACTTTCAGATTCGGAAAAAGAAGACAAAAACACTGCAGTAATGCGGTTCTTTATAATAAATTATCTGAAAAATAGAGAAGAATATGATCTTCCAAAATATGAATTTCGCTATCGCAACATCTGGAGTACCAGCGACAAAAAAGTCTTTGACGAATATAAAACCCAGATCGATGCCAATAATGTTGCAAGCCCGTATCATCGTTATTCCAACAATGCAAAAAAGATCGTTAAAGAAATAACTTTACTCAATTATAGTAAAGATAAAGATATTTTTCATGCAACCGTAATTTTTAGAACTGCGGTAATTTCTCTGGCAAATGAAAAAGAAATCGCTAATGTAAAAATGCAGGTTGAAATGGATTATAAATATAGTGATTTTGAAGTTGACCAGAGTCTTGACACCTCAAATCCGATAGCTGTATTATTCGGCTTGACGGGCAACAGTATCAAGGGTAGCGATGAAAAACGAAAAGTAAAACCGATGACTTTTAGTGTTTACAATTACAAAGCAAAAGAATTATTAGAGTGATTATGAGAAATTATTTTTTAAATAGCATATTACTAATATTGATATTTATCGGCATATCGTCACCTGCAAGGGCAACCGTAAGTCCGACCTCTATTGCAACCGATCCTCGCATCAAAACCGTTATGTATAGCCCCAATGAAGTTATAAAATTCACGGGATATTACCGCTATCAATCAAACATATTATTCGATAGCGACGAACAAATCGGTACAATATCTATGGGGGATTCCGTCGCCTGGCAAATGAGTCCGATGGGCAATCGTCTTTTTCTTAAGCCGATTGAGCAAGATGCAACCACCAATATGACTATTATTACCAATAAACATACATACTTTTTTGAACTCCATGCCGACGATGCCAAGGACATAACCGATAAAAATCTCGTTTTTGAATTAAGAATGGTTTATCCTTCCGACGAAAGCACAAGCTTAAACGTTAAAAACAATATCGACCGCGTTCCAGATCTTGAACAGGAAGATAAAAATAAATATAACTTCAGATATACAATTAGCGGATCGGAAGAGATTTCACCTATTCGTATATTTGACGATGGTGAGTTCACATACTTTCAATTTAATGACATAAATGCAGATATTCCTGCCTTCTTTCTAGTGGATAAAGAAGGTAACGAAGGTATTGTAAATTATCGCACCAGAGGTCCTTACATAGTAGTTGAAAGAGTATCGGGACGTTACACGCTAAGACACGGAAATTACGTTGTTTGTGTATTTAACGAAGCCATGAAATTCGGTAAAAAAGACTACCAAAGCGATGCACAATCAAAAAGAAACGATACTTTTGGAGTTAAGAAATAGCCTTTTATGAAATTTTCCAAAATATTTATTTTATTATCACTTTTTGTAATCGTGTCTTGCAGCGGAAAGCAAGATGATGAAAAAGCAAAACCAAACCAACCGGTGGATAAATTGTACAATGATGCAATGTCTAAGTTAAATGACACCGATTATAAAGGTGCCATTGAAGGTTTTGAAGAAACACAACGCCTTTACCCATACTCTGAATGGGCAGTTCGTGCAGAAATAATGTCTGCTTATTCAAACTACAAAGCCGGTAAATACGAAAATGCAATTTCGATTAGCGAGAGATTCGCAAAACAACACCCGACCAATATCAACACGCCTTATGCATTTTATTTAAGGGCACTTTGCTATTACGACCAAATAACCGACGTAGGACGTGATCAACGCATTACCGAAGAGGCAAGAAAAGCGTTAAGTGAACTGGTCAGAAGATTCCCCGATAGCGATTATTCCAGAGATGCTAAAATTAAACTTGATTTAGTATCAGACCATCTTGCGGGTAAAGAGATGGAAATCGGTCGCTATTATGAAAATCATGAAGAATATTTGGCAGCTATCAACCGCTTTAGAAGCGTAGTAGAACAATATCAAACCACTAGCCACACTCCTGAAGCATTGCATCGCTTGGTCGAGTGCTATTTGAAACTCGGAATCGGCGACCAGGCAAAGAAATATGCTTCGGTACTCGGATATAATTATCCGCAAAGCTATTGGTACAAAGCAAGTTACGCTTTAATGAACGGAGAATCATTACCCAAAAGCAGCAAAGAAAAATCATCTTTAATCGATAAAATATTACCGTTCTAACAGTCTATAAAAATCAAGTAATATGTTTATATTTCGCCTCCTAATTATTTTATTTCTGTTTTTTGCATCTTTTATTTTGCTTTCAGCTGCATTATTGTGGTTGCGAATCAGGTTAAACATCAAAAATCCTTTTATAAATAAGAAGAAACCAAGTGAAGATACAGATAAAAATATAATAGAAGGTGAATATAAAATTATCGACGATGACAAAAAATAATCGCAGATATATACTTATTCAAATATCTAAAAACTTCTTAACCTTAAAAATAAAACAATGAATAAAATAGACGCTAAATTACTCGAAATTCTCGTATGTCCGCTCAGCAAAACTACATTGCGTTATGATCCGCAAAACCAAGAGTTAATCAGCGACAAAGCAAAACTTGCCTATCCGATTCGAGGGGGAATTCCAATAATGCTGGTTGAAGAAGCCCGTAAATTGGAAGATTAAACTATGATTACCCTAAGAAATTACGACTATAAACAAGTTGCAGTATTCGGTTTATCAAAATCAGGGGTAACTACGGTTGCATCTTTGCTCGCAAGCGGAATCGAGGTTTTTGCTTGGGACGATAATCCGGAAACTCGGCAAAATTTTGCCAAATTATACAAAAACCCCAAACTATCGCTTTCGATACCCGAGGAATGGCAATGGCAAACTATCCAATTGCTTGTATTAAGTCCTGGAATTCCATTTACAAATCCTGAACCGCACGAAGTGGTAAAAACTGCAGGTAAATTTGGCGTTAAAATAGTTGGTGATATTGAATTATTTTGCGACTCCCAACCCCATATCCCTAAAATTGCGGTTACCGGTACCAACGGAAAATCAACTACTACTTCACTCATCGCTCATATATTAAAATCGGCAAGTTTCAAAGTTGAAGTAGGCGGAAATTTAGGCCCTCCGGTTTTATCCTTACAACCGGTAGGAAATGAAGGCTGTTACGTTCTCGAGCTTTCTTCTTATCAACTCGATCTAGTTGAAAATGCACATTTTAATATCGCTTTAATACTCAATGTTACCCCCGATCATCTCGACAGACATGGCTCGATTGAAAGATATGTAGAAGCTAAATCGCATATATTCGACCGCCAAAATAAACGTGATGTTGCAATTATCGGTATTGACGACGATTACTCACGTTCAATTTATTCTGCCTTAAAACAAATCAGCAAAGCTAAAATCATTCCTATCTCGGTAATCCAAAAACTAAATTACGGAGTTTTTGTCAATAAGTCGGGAGTTTTACTCGATAAAACCGATCCTGAAAATTTGGTTGAAATAAATCTCGGTGATATTGCGACTCTTACCGGAAGGCATAATTGGCAAAATGCCGCTTTTGCATATACTGCCTGCAAATCTTACGGGGTCTCGGCACGTGAAATAGAAAAAGGTCTCAAAACTTTCCCGGGACTCAGGCATCGCATGCAAACCGTTGCTACAATTCACGGAGTGCGATTTATAAACGATAGTAAAGCAACCAATGCCGATGCTACTTCGCACGCTCTCAAACCTTTCTCAAATATTTATTGGATTGTCGGCGGGAAACCCAAAGAAGGCGGCATAGAATCACTGCACGGTTTATTGGGCGGTGTTGCACATGCTTTCTTAATCGGGGAGTCGGAAGATAAATTTGCCGCATTCTTGGAAGGCAAAGTAAATTACACCAAATGCGGAACTTTAGACAAAGCTTTTGCGGCGGCATCAGGAAAAGCATTTTCCGAACGCAAGCAAAATTCGGTAGTTTTATTATCTCCTGCATGTGCTTCTTTTGACCAATGGAAAAGTTTTGAAGAACGCGGAGATGCTTTTTGCAAAATGACCGATAATCTATTGCAAAATATAGTATTTGGAAAGAGATAGATGCGTTTTGACCGTACTAATACGAGTTTTATCGGCAAATGGTGGTGGACTATAGATAGATCCGCATTTTTTGCCGTTGCAATGCTCATAGTCATCGGCGGTGTTATGGTTACTGCGGCAAGCCCTGCGGTTGCTTTGCGTATCGGTGCGGATAAATTTCATTTTATCCATCGCCAGGAAATATTCTTATTTTTGTCGCTCTTGGTTATTTTACTAGTATCGATGCAATCTCCGCAAAACATCAAACGCTTGGCGATTATAGGATTTATATGTAGCGTTATATTGATGACTGCTTTGCCTTTTGTCGGAATGGAAACCAAAGGAGCCAAACGCTGGCTTACTTTACTCGGAGTTTCAATCCAACCTTCGGAATTTCTCAAGCCTTTTATGGCAATAGTTACTGCTTTAATATTTAACCTTCGTAATCAAAATTTACCGATTCCTACTTGGATAATTGCAACAGGGGTCTATTTTTGCGTTATTATATTATTGTTGATTCAACCCGATCTCGGTATGGCAATCACGGTTTCTGCGATGTGGGGATTGCAATTCTTTCTTGCAGGATTACCTGTAATATTCGTAATATTATTACCTATGCTAGGTGTTGCAGGAATATTCGGGGCATATCATTTTTTTGCACACGTAAAGAAACGGATAGACAATTTTCTTGATCCGGCTTCGGGCGACAATTATCAAGTTGAAAAATCTTTAGAAGCATTTAACAGCGGCGGCTGGTTCGGGCAGGGAATGGGCGAAGGCAAAGTAAAATTACAACTACCCGATTCGCATACCGACTTCGTATTTGCAGTTGCAGGCGAAGAATTCGGCATAATAGTTTGCATTCTAATCGCCTCGATTTTTGCCTTTATAGTGGTTAGGGGAATGTGGAGCTTATCTAAAGAACATGATTTCTTCACTATAATTGCAGTTTCGGGTTTACTTGCACAATTTGGCGTACAATCGATAATCAACATGGGAGTTGCGGTAAATTTACTTCCTGCAAAAGGTATGACCCTTCCCTTTTTAAGCTATGGCGGCTCATCTTTGATTGCGATTGCAATCGGCATGGGTATGATGCTCGCACTAACCAGAAAACGCTACGGCAACGTAGTAATTAAGAGATGATATACTAATGACAATCAACGCAACTATAGTTCTAGCGGCCGGCGGTACCGGCGGACATATATTTCCTGCCGAGGCATTGGCGGAAGAATTGCAAAATCGTGGCTATAATGTGGTTTTGATCACCGATAAACGAGCAAGAGAATATAAGGGTATTTTAGCGAATATTCAAAGATTTACTATCAATGCCGGAACGCTCGGACGTGGGGTGATCGGTAAAGCCACCGCATTCATCAATATAGCAATCGGAATATTGCAATCGCGTAAGATATTAAAACAATTAAAGCCGATTGCAGTGGTCGGCTTCGGCGGATACCCTTCTTTTCCGACCGTATATGCGGCAAATATGCTCAGCATACCTACAATAATTCACGAACAAAATTCGGTTCTCGGCAAGGCAAATCGCTTATTGATTAAAAAAGCCTATGCAGTCGCAACAACTTTTAGCGATACACGATTTATAGATCCCGAATTCAAAGCCAAGACTATTCTCACCGGCAACCCGGTGCGTTTGGCAATCAAAGCATTAAATGCAGTCCCCTACCCTGAACTTTCCGAAGACGGTAATATTCGGATTTTAGTCACCGGCGGCAGCCAAGGAGCCTCGATATTTAGTCAAATCGTCCCTGCTGCTATTGCTGCCTTGCCACCTTCACTACGTTTGCGTGTGCGAATCGACCAGCAATGCCGCAAAGAAGACTTAGACTATGTCCGTCTTACCTATTCACAAATGAGTGTAAGTGCTGATTTATCATCATTTTTTGGCGATATTCCGGCTCGTCTTGCCGCATCGCATTTGGTGATTGCGAGAGCCGGGGCATCAACCATTGCCGAACTCACCGCAGCCGGTCGCCCTTCGATTCTCGTGCCGCTTCCGGGATCTATGGATAATCACCAGCATTATAACGCCAATGCCTTGGAAGAAACCGGCGGCGGCTGGGTAATGCCGCAGGAAGCTTTTACCGCCGAGGCTCTTTCGGCTCGCATCGAATCATTCTTGACCTTGCCTGAAAGCTTGGCAAGAGCAGCCGAAAATGCTCGCAATATGGGTAAAATTTATGCCGCATCGGATCTAGCCGCAATTGTTCTTAACATAGCAGCTCAAAAACAGTTGAGGTGAAATTTATGAAATACGTATTCGGCAATTGGAAAATGAATCTTAACCTCGAGCAAGCAAGCAAGCTATCAAAAGATATCGTCGCCGGCACAATCGGGGATAATGTTGAAATTGCGATATTTCCTGCATTTACACATCTATATCCGGTCGGCAAAGAACTGCAAAATTTAAAAATCAAATTAGGCGGGCAAGATTTAAGCCCTTCGCAAAACGGTGCTTTTACCGGTGATATTAGTTCAGAGATGCTTAAAGATCTCGCTTGCAAATATGTTCTGGTCGGGCATTCAGAAAGACGGACTATTCACGGCGAAAGCAATGAAATTGTTGCGAAAAAAGCCGATGCGGCGATTAAAGCCGGGCTTATTCCGGTAATCTGTGTCGGTGAAAATCTTGAGCAGCGTGAACAAGGTAATTATCTTGAAATAATCGTCGAGCAGCTAAAACAATCACTGCCAAGCGACAAAAATGCTAATTATATAGTTGCTTATGAGCCGGTTTGGGCAATCGGAACCGGAAAAACTTCCAATTTGCAAGAAATCGAGGAAGTTCATAAAACTATTGCTTCAACTCTATATTATGCTAAACAATCGTCAGGTCAAACTCAAAAAACTCCGGTTTTATACGGAGGCTCGGTAAAAGCGTCCAACGCAGGTGAAATTATGAATAATGATTTTGTCGACGGTGTATTGGTCGGCGGTGCGAGTTTGAGTAGTGAAGAATTTGGCAAGATAATAACATGTGCGGGATTATAGAAATTTACAATATTTCGAAATCCCAAACCTAAAATTTATGGAATTTTATGTATCAGGTTTTAATAGTAGTCCACACAATGATAACATTTGCATTGATCGGCATCATATTGGTGCAACGTAATGCAGGTGACGGACTCGGTTTATCGGGCAGCTCTTCCAACAGTTTTATGTCGGGCAGATCGGCAGCTAATTTTATCACTCGCACGACCGCTATTCTTGCAACTATATTTATCGTTTTGAGCTTGGCAATCGGCGTGGTTACAGCAAATAATCATAAAACCGGCAGCTCGATTATGCAAAAACTCGATGAAAAACAATCTTCCGCTCCGACAATTTCCAAGCCGCAATCGCCTCCCGTTCCGACTACCCCGGCAAAACCTTCCGTACCACGTCCGCAGTAGGCTTGATTATGAAGCAGTTTATCAAAAATAATCCTACTCTTGTTTTTGGTTTAGGATTACCGCTTTTGATGATTTTCATAATTTCTATTTTCGCTTGGATTCCGAGCATTACGGTGGCTCCTCCGCAATATGACATCTTATACTATTCGGGGAACAATTACGGTAATTACCAAGGCTTGCATATCAACGTAGAAAACAAGAAAGCCAAAGTATTTTATCGTGGCGAAAGCAGTAGTTACTATAACCAAAAATTTTATATTTTTAGCCCAAGCAAGGGTTCGGTTAAGGAAATAGTAATAAATCTTCCGCCGAGTTTCAAAGATATACAAAACGAAGACGATTCCGACAAAATAACTCCGATCAATGTTCCCGAATTGGAAAATCTTGTATTAGACAATTCTTCTACCGCACCCGACGGCTATCAATTCTCCGATGATAATAGATACCATATGTCACTTGTCGGAGAGATATTCTTTAGTAATCGAAATAGACAAGGAGCCTTTCTAAAGAAGGACGGAAATGTAGTTCGCATACCGCAAAACGATCGTAATTATTATAATAATATCCAATTCATCGGCTGGGTGGTAAAGCAATAATGGTTTTTAGCTTTTTACCTATTGCACTGATCGTATTTTTATTATGGAATAAATTTTCCGATAATAAGCTTGAAAAACCGCAAGTTATTGCCAAAATAGTTAGAAAAATGCGAGAGAATAATATTTCTCTCGATGAGATAAAACAAGCAATAGCTAATAATTCCGACTTAATTAAACCGCATATTTCCAATAGTTCAAGCGACGTTGCGATGAAGATATTTTCTTGGTTGGGAGGCATATTTATCTTTGCTGGAGTAGGCTTCTATATCGGAACTTTCTGGAATGGAATGTCCTCTTCGATGCGAATTTTTATAACCCTCGGAACAGGAATATTTCTTTCGATTTTATCGATCATTGCAATGAAAGAGGGTAAATACCCCAAACTAGTATTGCCGCTGATTTTCATCGCCGCAAGCATTGAAACTTCGGGCTGGTTTGTTATGATCGACGAATTATTTCCGCACGGTGGCAATATGTATAAAGCAACAAGTGCTGTTTTTGCAATAATGGCTTTACAACAATCGCTTACTTATTATTTCTTTAAAACCAGCGGACTTGCTTTTATCTCTATATTTTTCCTCTACGCATTTTTTGATCAATGGTTGGAATTTATAAATTTGGACGAAAAATACATCTCTTTACTGCTTGGATTCTGCTTAACCTATACGGCTTTTATAATATCAAAAACCTCACATCGATACCTAAGTACGATTATTTACCTATGCGGAATCACCTGGTTTAATGCCGGAGTTTTTAGCTATATAGAAGACTTAAGTAATGCCAAATATGCGGCGATATTCACCGGAATGTCTATAATGTCCGCCGGCTATTCGCTCAAAAATTCACCAAGCAGCGAACTCTCGGGATTAGGCTTGTTATTGGGGTCGGCACTTTTTTATAGTGGACTTTTCGACCTAATCCGACACTCTAGTTTTGAGTTAATTTATTTTGCAATTTGCTTTTCAGGGCTTTATTTTTGTATATTACTTGCAAGCAGGGCATTACTCACAACAACTATAATTGCTCTATTGGGATTCCTCGGATATTATAGTAATGAACATTTTGTTAACTCTCTCGGCTGGGCAATATCCTTAATTATATTAGGGGTAGCGTTCTTTGCAATTAGTGCTTTGGCATTGAATATAAAAACTAAATATATGAAAAATCGGTAAGTTGTTATGTCACAGAATATTACGAAAAAAACCAAGTTTATCTTTATCACCGGCGGCGTGGTATCGTCACTGGGCAAAGGTCTGGCATCGGCAAGTCTTGCGGCTTTGTTGCAGGCTCGTGGCTTTAAAGTCCGTTTGCGTAAGCTTGACCCTTATTTAAATGTTGACCCCGGCACCATGAATCCTAATCAGCACGGCGAGGTTTTTGTAACCGAAGACGGAGCCGAGACCGATCTTGACCTCGGGCATTACGAACGATTCACCGGCGTTGATGCAAAACGCAGCGACAATGTAACCGCAGGGCGGATTTATTCTACATTACTTTCCAACGAAAGACGCGGCGATTATTTGGGCAAAACCGTTCAGGTTATCCCCCATGTGACTGATTTAATTAAAGATTTCATTCTCAATGACACCGAGAACGAAGATTTCGTGCTTTGCGAAATCGGCGGTACGGTCGGCGATATTGAAGGCTTGCCGTTTTTTGAAGCAATCCGGCAAATCGGCTATAAAATGGGACGCTCGCACGTGCTTTATATGCACTTGACTTTAGTGCCTTATCTAGCCGCTGCCAAAGAATTAAAAACCAAACCGACCCAACATTCGGTTAAAGAACTTCGCACTATAGGCATTCAGCCCGATATTTTGCTGTGCCGCAGCGAACGGGAAATTCCGCTTGAAGAACGCAAAAAAATTGCTTTATTCTGCAATCTTCCCGAAGATGCAGTTTTCCAAGCTCTTGATGCAAAATCAATTTATCAAGTGCCACTACGTTATCATGAACAAAAACTTGATTCTCGGGTGCTTGCCCATTTCGGACTCGGCTCACCCGAACCCGATCTTAGCACTTGGCAGGAAATAATCACACGTTTTGAGCAACCAAACGGTGAAGTTAATATTGCGATCGTCGGTAAATATACCGGTATGGGTGATGCTTATAAATCACTCAACGAAGCATTGGATCACGCAGGAATTTCCCATAATGTTAAGGTAAATCAACGCTGGATCGATGCTAAAGGCTTTGAAAAACTTGATATTGCAAAGAAACTCAAAGATATTGATGCGATTTTAGTCCCGGGCGGATTCGGTGAACGTGGAGTTCTCGGCAAAATTGCCGCAATAACCTATGCACGTGAGAATAAAATTCCTTATTTCGGCATTTGTTTGGGTATGCAAGTTGCAATAATCGAATTTGCCCGCAATGTTTTGGGAATTGAAGATGCATATTCGAGCGAATTCGGCGATTATGCCGGCAAAGACAAACGTGGCTCACTGGTCGGAATTATGACCGAATGGGAAAAAGAAGGTAATTTAGAAAAACGCAGCGATAGCGATAATTTAGGCGGCACTATGCGGCTTGGAAGCTATCCGTGCGAGATTAAAAATGATACTTTGGTCGAAAAAATTTACGGCTCAAGCATGATCAAAGAACGCCATCGCCATCGTTATGAAGTAAATATCGGCTACGCAGACGAAATTGAAAAAGCAGGCTTAAAAATCAGCGGAATTTCACCTTCCGGTAATCTGCCCGAAATTGTCGAGCTACCAGATCACCCTTGGTTTGTCGGCGTGCAGTTCCACCCCGAACTCAAATCACGACCGTTTGCCCCACACCCGCTTTTCCACTCATTCGTAGAGGCGGCAATAAAACAAGCGAAGAACAAACCACTAGTTCAAGAATAGATTGCTTGAGATTGATTTATGCAAATTCTTCTTCGTCTTTTAGTATTTGTTTAACCGTACTAGAAGAAGCTTTTTCATAATCAAAAGTCAACTCGTCGTCTTTTAGACCTATTTTGACTACGCCGCCTTTGGCAAGTTTACCAAACAAGACTTCCTCGGCGAGCGGTTTTTTGATCTTATCGGCAATCAAGCGGGCAAGCGGTCTTGCTCCGTTTTGCTTGTCGTAACCTTTGTCGGCGAGCCAACCTCTTGACGCATCGGTCAATTCGATAGTGATATGACGATCGGCAAGTTGTGATTCAAGTTTGAAGATAAATTTATTAACCACGTTTTTAATCACTTCTTCATTCAAATGATCAAATCCGATGATCGCATCAAGACGGTTGCGGAATTCAGGCATAAACATGCGGTTGATCGCCTCTTTATCTTCGCCTTCACGCCCTTCTCTGCCGAACCCGATTGCAGGTTTGCTCATATCGTAAGCACTGGCGTTGCTGGTCATGATCAACACGACGTTGCGGAAATCGACGCTTTTGCCGTTACTGTCGGTAAGTTTGCCGTAATCCATAACTTGCAAGAGCAGATTATAAACATCGCTATGGGCTTTTTCAATTTCATCAAGCAAAACAATTGCATAAGGAGTTTTGTCGATTGCATCGGTGAGCAAGCCGCCTTGATCGAATCCGACATATCCGGGAGGGGCGCCGATTAAACGAGCGACCGAATGTTTCTCCATATATTCAGACATATCAAAACGTAACAATTCAATTCCCATTGCCTTGGCGAGTTGAGCGGCAACTTCGGTTTTACCGACTCCGGTCGGGCCGGTGAATAGATAATTACCGATCGGCTTGCCTTCGTCACGCAAACCGGCACGTGACATTTTGAGTGCCGAAGCGAGGGCTTCGATCGCTTTGTCCTGTCCGAATACGGTGAGTTTGAGTTTTTGTTCCAAAGTACGCAATACTTCGGCATCGTCGCTACTTACCGATTTTGAAGGCATGCGGGCAACTTTTGCAACTACGTCTTCAATCTCACGTGAAGTGATTGTTTTGCGACGTTTATGTTCGGGTAGCAACATTTGTGCTGCACCGGCTTCGTCGAGTACGTCGATTGCTTTATCGGGAAGTTTACGATCATGAATATAACGATGCGACAACTCGGCAGCCGCTTTCAATGCAGTTGCGGTGTAGCGTACATTATGATGCGATTCGTAATAAGGTTTAAGCCCACGCAAAATTTTGATCGTAGTATCAACCGTCGGCTCGGCAACGTCAACTTTTTGGAAGCGGCGAGCCAAAGCACGATCTTTTTCAATATAATTGCGATATTCTTTATAGGTAGTCGAACCGATGCAACGGAATGCTCCCCGTGCAAGTGCAGGTTTGAGCAAGTTGCAAGCATCTAAAGCACCGCCGCTGGTTGAACCGGCTCCGATGATCGAGTGCATTTCATCGATAAATAATATTGCATTAGGCAATTTCTCGATTTCTTTGATCACGTTTTTCATACGTTCTTCAAAATCGCCTCTATAACGGGTTCCTGCAAGCAAGCAGCCCATATCGAGCGAGAAAATTACTGCATTTTTAAGAATATCTGGAACTTCGCTACGGATTATGCGTAATGCCAAACCTTCGGCAATTGCGGTTTTACCCACCCCTGCTTCACCGACATAAAGCGGATTATTTTTATTACGACGGCACAAAATCTGAATTGTCCGCTCAACTTCTTCCTCACGCCCAATCAAAAGATCGATTTTACCCGATTCGGCTTTTTTATTGAGATTTACGCAATAGAGAGAAATTGCATCGCCGGATTCTTTTGCCGATTTATTGGTTTCTTGTCCGCCGATCGAGAAGCCTTCTTCATTGCCCTGCTCTTTAATCGAGGGAGCTTGAAGTTTCTGGAATTCGTTATATTTAGAAATTCCGTGCGAAATATAGTTCACCACGTCAAGACGGCTAATATCTTGTTCTTGCAAGAAATAAACCGCATGCGATTCACGCTCTGAGAATAAAGCAACCAACACGTTGGCACCGCTTACTTCTTCTTTACCCGAAGATTGCACATGGATTGCCGCACGGTGAATAACTCTTTGGAAGCCGGCAGTCGGCTTAGATTCTTCAATCTCGCTGATTACGAGTGAATTAAGATCGTTTTCGATAAAATCTTTCAACGAACGACGAAGATCGTTAAGATTGACCCCACAACCACGCATTACGTTGATCGCATCGGCATCTTCGGTGAGTGCATAAAGTAAATGCTCCAAAGTTGCATATTCGTGGTTATGTGATTTTGCCACATAAATTGCATGGTGTAAGGTGCATTCAAGATTTTTCGATAACATTGGTAATCTCCTTAAATTTATCTCTTATGAAACGGAGTATGCCGGCTAAAGATTAAGAAATTACTAATTTATTGCCCTTAATTGATAAAAATTTGCATTTTTTTGCATAAAAAATAAAAAAGCGGCATTCCATAACGAAATACCGCTTAATTTATAATAGGTTAAAGTGATAATTTATTTCTTATCATCGCCATTTGGGGCAGTTGTAGCAGGCTGATCTGGAGTTGAATCATTAAATTTTGATTTTTTATCGGCATATTTTTCTCTTTTAGCTTTACGCTCCTGCGGAGTCATATTGCACCAACGATCAAGATTTTCACGATATTTAGACCATTCATCGTTAGGCATTTTATTTAACTTATCCGAATAATTATGGGCAAATTGACGTGCCTCGACAAGAGTTAGGTCATGCTCAACCGTAATCCCGGCATTCTTCATTGATTCCTGATGCTTAACTTTTCTTTCTGCCCATTCGGCATCGGTTGTTTTATCCATACTTACCGCATATTCCAATGCTTTGCTACGAGCCTGTTCAAAAGTTAGATTTTGGTTTATTCTATGGCAAATCCCCGGTTTATAATCGGTATTTGGATTAGTAAGATTAGCAGGTGCTTCAGGAGTCTCACTTTTTTGACCGTCACTTGGCATTAAACTCTGAGATTTTTGATTTGGGTTCTTATTAACGTCATTTGGGGCATCTTGTGCAAATCCCGAATTTGCGGTAAGTGCAAGTATGGCAAGAGAAATTAGAATATGTTTATTCATTGCGATTTCCTTATATGTCGGTTATATATGTCCGTAAATTAACAAGATGAGAAACTTGCAGTTTATGGAACCTGTTTTATTATACATAACCGCCCCCAATAGGGAAGAGGCAATTTCCATCTCCAAGGAGCTTGTTTATAAAAAATTCGTCGCATGTACCAACATCATAGAAAACGTAACTTCGGTCTATATGTGGCAAGGTGAACTCGAGCAAAATCGTGAGGTTACGATAATTGCAAAGACTCTTAACTCAAAAACTCAAGATACTATAAAATATATTAAAAACCTGCATTCATATAATTGTCCGGCAATAATTGCGGTACCGATTATATCGGGCAATCCCGAATATTTACGTTGGATACAACAAGAATTACACGAAAATCACCCTAATTAAGAAAATTAAAGAATATGAAAAACTGGTCTATCGATAGCTGGCGTGCCTTCCCGATCAAACAACAGCCAAATTACTCCGATAAAGAAAAACTTAACTCGGTCGATGCTTCTTTGCGAAGCCTACCGCCTTTGGTTTCTCCCAACGAAGTGCGAATGCTCAAACGTGAATTGGCTTTAGCATCACAAGGTAAAGCGTTTTTGCTCCAAGGTGGCGATTGTGCCGAGAGTTTTGCCGAATTTAACGAAGTAAATCTGCGTGATTTCTTCCGGGTGATCCTGCAAATGACGGTTGCATTGATGTATGGTGCCGGTGTTCCCGTAGTTAAAGTCGGACGCATTGCCGGACAATTCTCCAAACCCCGTTCCGACGATATGGAAACAATCGACGGCAAAAGCCTGCCGAGCTATCGCGGTGATATGGTCAATGCGATTGATTTTGAAGATGACTCTCGCCTGCCCGACCCCGAACGCTTGCTCAAAGTTTACTATCAGTCAACTTCAACTTTGAACTTCTTGCGTTCATTGGCAGCCGGCGGCTATGCTTCTTTACGCCAAATCAGCCGTTGGAATATGGATTTTGTCGATGCTTCACAGCAAGGAAAACTATTTCGTGAATTGGTTGAAAGCATCAATGAAACCTTGAGTTTTATGGAAGCTTGCGGATTAAAACTCGACGATATGGAACAATTAAGCCAAGCGAGTTTCTACACCTCGCATGAAGCATTATTGCTAAATTACGAAGAATCTCTCACCCGTAGAGACGAAAATGACGGAAAATATTATGTCGGCTCGGCTCATATGTTGTGGATCGGCGACCGCACTCGCTCACCCGAAGAAGCTCATGTCGAGTTCTTAAGGGGAATCGCCAACCCGGTAGGAGTTAAAGTCGGTCCTTCAATGAAAAAAGACGATTTGCTCAAACTTTGCGACGTTTTAAACCCCGAAAACGAACATGGACGCTTAACCCTAATTTCCCGTATGGGCAGCAAGATCGACGATGTTTTGCCGTCCCTGGTCGAAGCGGTTAAAGATGCAGGCAAAAACGTGGTTTGGTCGTGTGACCCGATGCACGGCAACACCATAAAATCGCCGAGCGGTATCAAAACCCGTAAATTTATCGATATATTAGGCGAGGTTAAAAGCTTCTTTGCAATTCATAAATCGCTCGGAACTTTCGCAGGCGGTGTGCATTTTGAGATGACAGGACAAGACGTAACCGAATGTTTGGGCGGTGCTCAAGCTATTTCCGAACTCAATCTTGCCGATCGTTATCATACTCATTGCGACCCTCGCCTTAATGCCTCGCAAAGTCTTGAATTAGCATTCTTAATTTCCGAAGAATTGAAGAAGATAAAATAATATGCAAGCAATTTACGCATGTGATCCGAGCAAAAGCCGAGGTCGTCTCCATAGTGAGCAAGAAGACGGAATGCGGACGGTTTTTCAACGTGACCGTGATCGCATAATCCATTCGGCGGCGTTTCGGCGGCTTGAATATAAAACTCAAGTATTTGTTAATCACGAAGGCGATCATTATCGCACTAGGCTTACCCACAGCTTGGAAGTCGCCCAGCTTGCCCGTTCGATGAGCCGCTCACTCGGTCTTAACGAAGATCTCGCAGAAGCCCTCGCCCTTGCCCATGATTTGGGACATACCCCGTTCGGACATGCCGGTGAAGATGCCTTGCAAGAAGTAATGCAAAATTTCGGCGGATTTAGCCATAATGCCCAAACTTTGCGTATTTTAACCAAATTAGAGCATCGTTATGCCGAATTTGACGGTTTAAATCTCACTTGGGACACTTTGGAAGGTATCGCCAAACATAACGGGCCGGTTGCCGAGCCTTGCTTTCAGATGCTTGAATATGTAAAAAATCATAATTTGGAGCTTAATACTTATGCAAGTGCGGAAGCCCAGCTCGCCTCGCTTGCCGACGATATTGCCTATAATAATCATGATATTGACGACGGACTTCGCAGCGGATTATTCTCGCTCGAGGCAATTTGTGCGATTCCATTGGTCGGCAATATATTTAAAAATGTCAAAGATCGTTATCCGGAAGTTGAGCAATATCGCCTGATTCATGAGACTATCCGCCGCATGATCAATATTATGGTCGCCGACGTTATAGGCGAGACCAATTCCCGCATTACCAAACATTCCCCCAAATCTTGCGACGATATTCGTATGCTCGATGTGGAAGTAGTAGCGTTTTCAGAGCAAATGCAGGTGCAGATCGACCTGCTTAAAAAGTTCCTCATGCAAAATATGTATCGCCATTATAAAGTCAACCGCATGACGAGCAAAGCCAGAAGAATCGTCGCAAATTTATTCGAGTTTTTCTTGAACGAACCCGAATGTTTGTCACCGGAATGGAAAAAACTCACCGATAAACCGGGAAGCACGCAAACCGCAAGAGCGGTTGCCGATTTCATCGCCGGCATGACCGACCGTTTTGCAATCGACGAACATGAAAGAATCTTTAACATGCGTGAGAAATGCTAATGTCACAAGAAAACCAAGAACTCAAACTCCTCGGCAAGCAAGTCTCGGGCTATAATTCCCCGGAAGAAGCAATAATCGAAGTCGTGCCTAATCCGCACGGGGACGTTGATTATGTTATCAGATTTTCCTGCCCCGAATTTACTTCAATCTGCCCGATCACCGGACAGCCCGACTTTGCCCATTTAGTGATTGATTATGTTCCCGGTGCAACAATAGTCGAGAGCAAAGCCCTCAAATTATTCTTGGCAGCTTTCCGCAATCACGGAGCATTTCATGAAGATTGCACTGTCGGCATTGCCAAACGCTTAATCGCCGCCGCAGAGCCGAAATTCTTGCGAATTTGCGGTTATTGGTATCCCAGAGGCGGAATCCCGATCGATATATTCTTCCAAAGCGGACAACTCCCCGATAATATTTTACTCCCCGAAACCGGAGTCGCTAATTATAAAGGACGGGGATAATAAAATTCTTGTATTATCACTCAAAATATTGCATCTAATGTTTCTCTCTTAAGGAGGGGTGGCCGAGTGGTTTAAGGCGCCCGCTTGGAAAGCGTGTGTACGGTAACGTACCGTGGGTTCGAATCCCATCCCCTCCTCCATTTATTTAAGATAACTATTATTTGTTGTAGTTCATTTACTTAATACAAACAGAGATAATAATTAAGAGGTTTGTTTTTTTCATCAATATAATTCACGACGTTAGTAATAATATATAAATACTACGCTTATTAGCCTTGAAATAGCTAATTTTATAACTATATGATAAAAAATAGCAAAGGCGGTTTGATGAAAAAAGCAAGTTTTGTATACAGGCTAAGAATAGGTATAATAAGGAATTGGAAAAAAATTCCCATTTGGATGCTGAATGTTTTTGGTATTTTATGGGCAATCATAGAGCCAGTATACATGTATTTTCCACAATACAAATCTTTCTTTGATTCAGTTGGACATTACATATTTTATGGTTCAGTAATTTTAGCAGTAGCATATGCTGTTTTTTATAGATGTGTTGAACCACTACATATTACGATCTCCATTAAAGACACAAATACTATTATACATATAATGTTCGGGGAGTTTTTCTCAGAAGGTAACCATTTAGCAATTCCAGTAAATGAATTCTTTGACAGCCAACTTGGTGGTGGTAATGCACAGCATGGTGATATTGTTGCACCAAACTCTATACATGGACAATTCATCACAAAAATTTATAATTCTGACTCTGCAAAATTTGATGACGATGTTAATAATTCGCTTGTTGGTGTTGGTTATCGTCAATCGAAAAGAATTGCAGGTAAAAACCTTAAATATCCTATAGGTACAACAGCAGCAATTGGTATAGGAGCAAATAAAAACTTCCTCTTTGCCCTTACCAAAACTGATGGATCTTCTGCAAAAGCTAGTGCAGATGTGCCTACTATGTGGTACGCACTACAAGGTTTATGGAAAAAAGTACGAGAACATTCAAATGGTTTGCCAGTAAGTGTTCCTTTAATTGGTAGTGGTCAATCTCAAGTTGGATTAGAACCAATGCACCTGGTGAGATTAATAATTTTATCCATATTAAAAGCCTCAAAAAACCAAGAAATTACTAAAGAGATTAATATAGTTTTGTTAAATAATTATATCGATAAAATTAATCTTATAGCACTAAAAGAGGAGTGGTCATAATGGTATATAGAAATGGAACATATGTGGCTTTTCACGCAGAGGGAACATCTGTTCCAACAGCAAGTGACATGAAGTATTATAACACATTAAAAGCATGGCACGCACATGATGATATTGAGTTTAGAATTAATGATAGTCACCAAAAGACCTGTTCAGTTTTTGATAGTAGCCAAAAATCCACTTTGAGAGAACGTTTAAAAGAAAGGTTAAGATTATCTCGCAATATGCTTTTAATCATAGGTGATACGACTCGTCTAGACACAGATAATGTGCCTTTCGAAATTGAATATGCTGTTGATACCTGTTCAATCCCAATAATTGCAACTTACACAAACTATAATGCTATTTGCAATCCAAACAAATTAAGAAATTTATGGCCAAATGCACTGACTAGCAGAATTGATAATAATAAGGCACGTGTAATTCATATCCCTTTCAAAAAAGAACCTATAAACGAATCAATAAGAAAATATGATCATAATAAACTACCTGAAAATGGATTAGTTTATTATACTCATGAAACATATAAAAAATGGAATCTTATTTAGGTTCTGCTGAATAAAATAAATTATTTTTTCTATCATGTGTCTAATGTACAGTGTCGTATAAACTAGTTTTAAGAACAACATTTTAAATTGACTCATTTTACTAGGAACGGGGGGCATATTAAACAATAATATTACCCCCCTTAATATCAAATAACGGCGGAATAAAATGGGCGAGATTGTTTGTATAAAATGCCGTTATGTCGGCAAAGCGTCTCGCAAAAAGCTCGGTAGCACCAAGACCGAGGCAATCGGCTGGTCAGTTTTTCCTTTTGGCATTCCGTATACTTTATGGCGTATGTTGAGCAAAAAACCGGTCTGCCCGAGCTGTGGCGGCGAGTTTATAATTAAAACTAATACGATTGCCGGGCATCGACTCGTAAAAATTGCCGCAGGCGAAGAACCGGGAGAAACCGCTTTTCCCGACGATAAATTTCAAAAAGCCACTCCGCAATCGCAGCCCCACAGAGACAAACCTCCGCAAGATCCTAATTTATGGTAGAGCAAAAACCTTCTATAACCATTTTTGTCGATAATGATTCCTGCCCGGTCAAAGAAGAAATCATCAAAGTTGCAACACGTTATCAAAGCAAAGTTGTTTTCGTCGGCAATCAAGGAATGCGTCCGATTCGCCTTCCGGGGATTAGCCAAATCGTCGTAAGTGCGGCATTTGATGCTGCCGACGACCGCATTTTTAGCGATGCAAATTCGGGGGATATAGTAATCACTGCGGATATTTTACTTGCCGGACGCTGCATCGGCAAAGGCTGCAAAGTTCTAAACCATAACGGCAATCTTTTCACTCCGCAAAATATCGGCTCGGCTTTGGCAATGCGTGAACTTAATTCATATTTACGCGAAGCCGGCGAGATAAAAGGTAATAATCCGAGTTTTTCCAAGCAACATCGCTCGCAATTCCTTCAAGCCCTTGATTTACTTCTATGCAAATAGAGTAATTCAACTTTCGAATTACTCTGAAAGCCGCCTTTGTGAACGGCGGTTTTACGCTGCGAAGCAAGCTGACAACCTTTTTATTTGAAGAAAATAAAAAGGAGAAATACTATATAGGAAATTATTTATCGTTCCTTAGAATATTGTTTTGCCAAGCGTTTTTCTGTTTCAATCTTCTGATATTTTTCGCTTTTATCCTCTAAATCATCGCTTCCGAAGAGATTATTTACGAAATTCTGAACCGGTATAACGATATTATCACCGATAAATTCTTCAAACTTTTCTGCTTTGCGTGGAAATAATCCGCGTAAAACCGTGGTTAACAATGCAGTCAATGCTGCACCGCCTACTTTTCCTGCAGTTATGTGGGCAATCGGTGCTTTGTTTCCTAGTCCACGCTGGGTTGCAACATTTATTGCAACCGAAGAAACCGTCCAAACCAGAGTATCCGGAAAATGGCGTTTTTCATATCCCAAAATTTCTTGCAATCTTTTTCTATATTCGAGTGATTCAGGTGTAAAACCGTGTTTATTTGCCCATAATTGTGCGTCTTTTTCGGCACTTTTATGAAAAAACATATCTATTAGCGGTGAAGTTATTTTCTCGAGAAAATTCATAAATTCTGGAAACATACGCCGCACGGCAACGGTGACCGGTAGGGCTCCGTAATCACCGGCAAATTCTGCAATAAAATTGCCTTTTAGTTGACTATCGTTACCAAGCCGTCTTTGGATAAAATCCCCAAATAAGGGATCGATAAAATCAGTTGCAGTACACGCGGCAGTAGTTGCAATAACATTACCTATATCTTTGGCGGACTCCTTTTTTTCTCTTAACTTTTCCGACTCTTGCAAAGATTTATCTTGTATTCTTTCGCTCATATATATTGTACCGCAAGCCAATCTTTACTTTTTGTAGGTCTTGGATTGTAGCGTTCCGACTCTATTGATTTTACTATAACGTTATCTTGATAAAGATTATAAGCCGACTCGTTTATAGTATTGTTACAACGTAATTCGGGACGCAAAATATGCAGAGCTTGTAACATTCCGCAGCCTATCTGATGAATTACGGCTGCACGGTAATTTTCGTCGATTTCCTCATCGTTTAAATCACATCTAAAATAAAATATAACATCAAATGCCTTAGCTATTAAAAGCGTAAATTCGTCTTTAGAGATAATATTATTATCTAATAATTCTTCTAAATCGATAATCAGAAAATGAGTTGCTTGTTCATATGCATTTGAAGAGTCTATTGTTAATGATTTAATTTTTGATAAAAAATTATAATAAACACCTTCTTCGTACTTCATAGTTTTAATGTGATTTCTCATAATCCCCCTCAAATATTTATTGATAATGATAATCATTCTCAAATAGATGTCAATCAGTTGTTGCGAATGATTATTACTTGCATTAACTTCGAATATGAGGCCGTTGCAAACTAATTTCCAGTTTTTTATACAGAGAAATTTTTTTGAGACGACTTTTTTACTCTCACAAATGATTGTGATTTTGCATAAATTTGGGTATTTTTACTTCAATTTTTGGGATA
>Ga0247836_1001289_pt1 | contig 41067 bp, 37 predicted proteins | sample LaCruzMarch2015__4_FD_187116 | JGI IMG/M metagenome (GOLD analysis project Ga0247836, IMG submission 187116) | Freshwater microbial communities from meromictic Lake La Cruz, Castile-La Mancha, Spain - LaCruzMarch2015_14m | ecosystem: Environmental > Aquatic > Freshwater > Lake | place: Spain... | reverse complement strand
GACCGTCGACGCAGCGCGTCATCTCGATGAGCCCAAGCCAGCCGTAAAGGAGTAGCTCTGTATTGCGCATGGAGCGCGCACCCGGCCCGCGCGCCAAATCAAGGTTCTGTCATGACATCTCAAGCCCTCGTTCGCGTGTCTCCAGAAAGCGCCCTAGAAGCTATTCCCGTCATAGAGTGCGGGCCGCAGTTCCCGCTCGAAACATTGAAGGCGCATGGCGGCCGCATCCATGCACTGCTCGATGCGGCGACGAAGCACGTTCCCGCTTCGGCTTTGCGCCAGCTCGACGGCGTCTCGCGCCGCTGGTTGAAGAAATGGGACAATGCCCACTATAGCGAAATCGACGAGATTGCGGCGATCATCGGCCGGCCGGGCGCGGTGTTCTTCTCAATCAATTATGAATGGGGCTGCACCTGCCTCGTCGCGCCATCTCCCGATGGCCGCACAGCGCGTCTGGTACGCGTGCTCGACTGGAAGACGCCGGGGCTTGGCCGCAATGTCGTCGCGGCGAAGGTGGCCGGTGGCTCTGGAAGTTATGTCACGCTGACGTGGCCGGGCTACACTGGAGTGCTAACAGCCGTCGCGCCGGGCCGTTTTTCCGCTGCACTCAATCAAGCGCCGATGCGCCGGTCGATCGGCAACTTCTATCTTGATTGGGCAGCCAACCGCCGCCGCGTGTGGAACATGCCGCATCAGATGCCCGCACATCTTCTGCGCGATGTTTTTGAGAAAGCACCGGGTTATAGCGCGGCGCGCGCGCGGTTGATCGAGCAACCGATTTCAACACCAGCTATTTTTTCGCTCGCCGGTATCGCGCCGTCTGAAACCTGTGTGATCGAGCGCACGGAGACAGAAGTCAAAGTTCACGACGGACCCAATGTGGCAGCGAACCATTGGCAGGCAGCCGGCTGGCAAGGGCATGCGCGCGGATACGACAGTGGTGGGCGAGCCTGTCAGATGCATGCCGTGGTGCCAGAATTCGATGCGTCACTGCCGTGGCTGAAGTATCCGGTTCTCAATCCGACGACCCGCATCGTGATGATCGCCGACGCCTCGCAAGGCCGGCTTTTGGCGCAGGGCTTTGAGGCTATGAAGCCCGCGACCGAAGTGCTGGAGTGGGCGGCCTAGGTAGAAGCCACAACAACGGCTTTGCTGTCATGCGGACAATTCGCGCATCGTTTTGTCCACGTTTGGGCGATCACTTCTCAATCCAAACCCTGCCCTTCAGCGTTAGCACTGGTAAACATTCATTGTCGTGAAGATGATCTTGCGAGCTGCCATCAATGGAACAATCATCACCGGTCTGGACGCCGACCCGCCTCGAAGGTCAGCAACGCTTCGCCGCGTTCCTGCCCCGGGCAGGCAGGGCCTATGCATCGAAGCGCAACTACGATTTTGGCGCTGGCCACCACACGAGTGTGTCGAGGCTTTCGCCCTATATCCGCCACCGGTTGATCAGCGAGAGTGAAACGGCGACGGCCGTTCTTGAAGCGCATGGCCCGGTGGCTGCAGAAAAATTTATACAAGAAGTCTGTTGGCGGACGTACTGGAAGGGCTGGCTAGAGCAGCATCCTGACGTTTGGGCAAGTTATCTCGACGAAGTCGCTGGACGACGCGCCACACTTCACCAAGATGAAGATGCCGCTTGGCTTGCAGCGGCCGAACGTGGCGACACAGGGATTGAATGTTTCGACACCTGGGTGCGCGAGTTGATCAGCACAGGTTATCTGCACAATCACGCGCGCATGTGGTTTGCCAGCATTTGGATTTTTACGCTTAAGCTGCCTTGGGCGCTTGGAGCTGATTTCTTTTTGCGCCACCTATGGGATGGGGATCCGGCTTCCAACACGTTGTCGTGGCGTTGGGTCGCTGGCCTGCACACGCGCGGCAAGACCTATCTGGCGCGCCCAGACAATATAGCGGAATACACTGAGGGAAGGTTCCGGCCAGAGCGCAATGAGTTGGCAGCTTATGCAGAACCGCTTGACGGCGAAGATCGCTTCGAGCGAACACCGCTGAGACCTGCAGATACTATCCCGAAAGGCCGGCGCGCTATCTTGCTGGTGACGGAGGAGGATCTGTGCCCCGAAACATGGCCGCTCGCTGACATTGATGTGCGCGGCGTGGCAATGTTCACTCTCGAGAATGCCGGATTGGATTGGGCTCCAGCGGTTGTGGCGTTCAAGGCCGGTGCGATGGACGATGCCAGGGATCGGGCGGCCGCGCATTGGGGGCAACCGGTCGTCACGGTTTCCTCATCTCAAGAACTGACCGCCTTTGCGGCGACCCGAGGTGCGGCGGTCGTCATCACGTCCACGATACCGGTGGGATTTGTGCGGCCCAGTATCGAAGAGTGGACGCAGACGGCCAGTGCTGAAGGTTTGCCAATCTTGCAACTGGCACGTGGTTGGGACAGCCTATTCTGGCCGCACGCGACGGCTGGATTCTTCAAACCCAAAGAGCACATCCCCGCCATTCTGGCCAAGCTTGCGGCCATACCCGCTGAAAGATCAAAATGACCTCCATATCCGCAGATCCAGTTCTCATTTTCGGCGGTGTGGGCGGCATCGGCGAGGCGCTGGCTCGCCGTTTGAGAGCCACCGGGCAGCCAGTTTCGATCACGTCGCGCGATGCTGCGAGTGTTGAAGCGCTGGCTGCAGAAATCGGCGCTAGGCCTCTGGTCTGCGATGTTCTCGATGAGACTTCGATCGAGGCGGCTGTTGCAGCTTCGACGCCCGATGGACGGCTGGGCGGGCTGGTTTATGCAGTTGGTTCCATCTCATTGAAGCCGTTGGGCCGCACAACACCAGCCGATATGATGACCGCGTTCCAAGTCCATGTTGCCGGTGCGATGACGGCGGTCCAGCAGGCCGCTGAAGCCTTAAAGGCGGCAGCGGGGAGTATCGTGCTGTTCTCGTCCGTTGCTGCGCGCCAAGGCTTTCCGATGCACACCGCCATCGGTACGGCAAAGGCCGCGGTGGAGGGTTTGACGATCAGTCTCGCCGCAGAACTTGCCCCGTCCATACGTGTCAATGCGATTGCACCGAGCCTAACCGTCACGCCTTTGTCTGCTGGGCTGACGATGAACCCGCGCATGGCCGAGGGTATTGCCGCCCTGCACCCCATCCCGCGGCTTGGAACGGCCGACGAGATGGCGGCGCTGGCACAGTTTCTACTTTCGGCCGATGCTAGCTGGATGACTGGCCAGATACTTGGCGTCGATGGCGGGCGTTCGACACTTCGTGTCGGCAAAGCCTGAGCCGTGAGCGCGCTTCGTCCAGCAAAAATCGCTACACGTGTGAAGGGCCCAAGTATGCCGGCGAAGAAAGTTCGCAACCTGATCCTCGTACTCGGCGATCAGCTTTCACCGAACCTGTCGAGTCTGGACGCCTGCGATCCATCCCGCGATATGGTGCTGATGTGCGAGGTTTCTGAGGAAGCCAGCTACGTCCGTCATCACAAGAAAAAAATCATCCTGCTGTTCTCGGCCATGCGCCACTTCGCAGATGAACTGCGCGGCCTGGGTTGGCGCGTCGCTTACACCAAATTCGACGATCAAGGAAACGCGGGTAGCTTCTCCGGAGAGGTCGCGCGCGCTGTTGCGGACTATGGCCCCGAACGCTTGGTCGTTACTGAGCCCGGGGAGTGGCGCGTGCTTGAAGCAGTCCGTAGCTGGTCGCGGCGCTTGCGTATACCGGTCGATATTGTGCCAGATCACCGCTTCATCAGCCCCATCACAGAATTTGCAGAGTGGGCCAACGGCCGCAAGCAATTGAGGATGGAATACTTCTATCGCGACATGCGCCGCAAAACCGGCCTGTTGATGGATGGCGATGCGCCGGCGGGCGGTGTCTGGAACCTTGACCACGACAATCGCAAGCCTGCCAAGGCTGATTTGTTTATGCCAGAGCCCGCCCACTTTCAGCAGGATGCAATGACTCGCGAAGTTGTTGCCTTGGTCAAATCCCGTTTCGCAGACCACTTCGGCGATGCCGACCCGTTTTGGTTCGCTGTCACCCGTGCCGATGCGGAAGCGGCTTTTGATAGATTCATTGCGGAGGGCTTGGCAAAGTTTGGCGACTACCAAGATGCCATGCTGACCGGGCAGAAGTTCCTCAATCACGCGGTCGTGTCGATGTATTTGAACTGCGGTTTGCTCGATCCCTTGGCGATGTGCCGCAAGGTGGAGGAAGCCTATCGGGACGGCGCTGTGCCGCTCAACGCGGCGGAAGGGTTCATCCGGCAAATCATTGGCTGGCGCGAATATGTGCGCGGAATTTACTGGTTGAAAATGCCAGATTACGCCGCATCAAATGTTCTAGGTCATACGCGCGCGCTGCCCGGATTTTATTGGACGGGCGATACCAAAATGGCGTGTGTGCGTGCCGCCGTGACGCAAACCAAAGAGGAAGCCTATGCGCATCACATTCAACGACTGATGGTCACCGGAAACTTCGCATTGTTGGCCGGCATAAGCCCGCAGGCTCTCCACGAGTGGTATCTTGCCGTCTACGCCGACGCCTACGAATGGGTTGAACTGCCCAACACCATCGGGATGAGCCAATTCGCCGATGGCGGCTTGCTGGCGTCGAAACCCTATGCCGCCAGCGGCGCGTACATCAACCGGATGTCTGACTATTGCAAGGGTTGCGCTTACGATGTTAAAGCGCGCACTGGCCCCAAGGCATGCCCGTTCAACGCGCTGTATTGGGACTTCATTTCCCGCCACGCTGAGACGATAAAAAGCAACCCGCGCATGGCGCAAATGGTGCGCACGTACGACAAGTTCGAGGACAGCGAGAAGGCGCGCATCGCAGAAAGCGCGGCTTCATTCCTCGCCACCCTCAAGCCCTCGCCGGATTGGCCTTGACGTCTGCGCTCGGCTTTTTGCTACGGCAGTTATCTGAACAGTACTTTACTTCGTCCCAAACGCGCGCCCATTTCTTGCGCCAAGCGAACGGCCGCCCGCATGTTACGCATGTCTTGCTTGGCAATGTCGATTTGGTGAAGCGCTTGGGCTTTTCGCTCATAGGTCGAACTTCAATTGGTCCGGCAAGGCGTGAGGTCTGCGCTTGCGTTTGGTGTGCTTGTTGCCTCGCATCGGGCCGCCTTTGCGGCTGCCATGCTTTGTCAAAATGCCGTCCGCCGCGTCGCGAAATCCGGCCCCGCGCCGCGCGCCATAAATTTTATCTCTGGCCTCTGCCGTGGAGACCGCAAGGTCGACGATCCGTTCTGGATAGAGCCGCCCGACAATGGTGTCTGCTCCATCGTAGGCCCATGGTTCTTGAATAAATGGGTCAGGGATGCTGGCCAGTTCAGGAACCCAGCGGCGCACAAAGGCCCCGGACGGATCCTGATCGTGCCCTTGTTTGACAACCGAATAGATCCGGATGGTGTTTATGCCTGTGGTGCCCGACTGCATTTGTACCTGCGGCCAATGAATGCCGGGTTCGTAGTCCGTGAACTGGCGTGCCAGATGAAGGCCTGTCTCACGCCAAGGCAGCCATAGATTATAGCTGGCAAACGACATCACCATCGCCCGCATACGGAAGTTGAGCCAGCCCGTTGCGTTCAAGCTGCGCATACAGGCATCGAGGAATGGATAGCCGGTTTGCCCTTCAGCCCATGCCGTGAACAAGCGCGGATCCGCGATCTCTGGCCGCAAACCGCGCATGGCTGGGTGCAGTTCGCGGACCTCGAGTGCGGGTTCGCTTTCCAGCTTCTGCATGAAGTGGCAGTGCCAATGCAGCCGCCCGGAAAATGAGATCAGCGAGGCGCGCAACGCCTTGGCGTCGGGCGACGAGTCCGTTCTCAGTTGCGCTAAGCGCTGCCACGTTGCCTGCGAGACCTCGCGCATGGAGACCGTGCCCCACGCCAGATGCGGCGATAAGCGCGAGCAGCCCGCGGCTCCAGAAAGTGGATTGGACATCTCTCGCCGGTAGTGGCGTCCGCGCCCGTCGAGAAAACTGTTGAGCAGGTCAAGACCGGCGCTGCGCCCACCGGCCTGCCATTCACCTCCGCCATCGGAAGTGAGGTGCAAATCGTGCATCGCTGGTGCGGTCTGATTTGCAATCCCTGGAACACGAGACAGCTTTTCCGGCGGAGCGGTGATCGGCTCGGCCATTTGCCGGTCCCAAGAGGCCGCCCATCCGTTCCGGCTGCCCATACGCCGGATCACGCCATGCTGAGGGATCTCATGCCAGGGGATACCTTGCGACCGCGTCCAGGCGGCGACCGCTTTGTCGCGCGCGAAGGTCCAGGCATTGCCAGTTTCCTCATGCGACCAGAGCGCGGCAATGCCATGGCTTTGCTCGATGGATTGGAGCACATCGACGGTGCTCCCCACGCGGATGATTAACGGTTGACCGAGTTGGGTCAGATCGACGTCAAGTTCTTTGAGGCTATCGGTGATGAACTGCCAGTGTCGCGCTGAAGCATCCGGTTGCTGCCATAGACCCGGCTCGGCGATGTAGAGCGGGACCACGGGGCCACGCTTGCAGGCCTCCACCAAAGGCCGATGGTCCTGAACGCGCAGATCGCGTTTGAACCAAACCACCTCGACGGGCATGTGTTGAGACAGCTTTTTCATCCTAGGTCTTGATGCGCCATTTGGTCCGACCCGCCATCAGGGCCGAACCAGTGTGTACTGCTCCCGGAAACAAACGATCAGTCGGCATGATTGGATCGCGTTATCGGGAGTCCGCGCGCGTGCAGCGGCCAATCTAGCGAACAGTCAGCCCAATGCCGGTGCAGCAGCTGGCGCTTGGTTCGCGGGTACCTAACGCTAGTGGAAGGTCCCCTCTTGGCATGCTGGCCCGATCTAGGCTACATACCGGCGCTTCGGGTTAGATAAATCAGGAATTGCTCCATGCCGACCATGTCGAATTCGCGCCGCAAGGCCATCCAGGCCAAGCAGCGCAAGGCCGCTAACGCTCTGAAGCGCGCCGCAAAAATCGCAAAGAAGCAGCATAACGCGGCGTAGTAGGCCGCGCGCCAATCAACCGGCGCATTTTTCCCCTCAAGTCGCGGGTTGTTGTCTAGTGACCGGTGCTGTACTAGGCGCCGGTGCCCGTGCGCGCGGAGTGCCAAACGGGGGCAGACGAGCGTCGAGAAAATTGCGCGCCGCTCTCATGTGCGGACCAAACGAATGAAGCGCATGGCGCAAACCTCACCGGCAGGTCCACATCGGCCCGCGATCAAAGTGGAAGTGGTTCTTGTGCGGAGCGTTGAAGTCTGGGCCAAGCGAAACGCGAAAATAGCCACATGACCGGCTCTTGATATCACGCAGAAATTTTGATTCTGGCCCTTTGCCGGGCCAGTCCCTCAAAATGGAAATCTTGCGGCCGTCTTCCAGCGTGAAGCCCGCCAGATCCAGTGCATTGGCGCGCGCGTGCTGGCTCTTGACGTCTTTCCACATCGAACTGCCGATAATGTTGCGGCAATCGTAAGTTCCCATGTCCTCAATCGCCGCAACGCGCTTGCCGAAGGCCGCGATAGCCACAGGCTGAACTTCGTGTTCAATCCACAAGGTCAATGCAGCAGCGAGTTCGCAGGTGACGGGCTCGACTCCCAGGCGTGCACCGCCCGCATTGCCGAATTTCACGCTGTTGGTCCAGCCGCAACCCTTTTTTATGGGGTTATCGGGCACTGATACAGCATCAATGTGCGGGGCCTTCAGCACCGATTGGCAAAGCGTTGGATCATTGCGCAGGGCGGCGAGTTTGGGGTCGAGGAACCATTGCGACGGCCTTTCGAGAGACACCGGCGCAAAGGGGCTAAAGCGTTGCGGCACGAGGCCGAACCAGAATGCACCGACTGTCGCTGCGGTGAGCAAGACCACCAGAACAAGCTGGAACATCGCCCGGAAAAAATTCTGCATCTGTGCCCCCACTTCTGTCTGGCGACAGACTACAAGAGCCGGTGCGTTCTGGCCAAGCGCAAACAGCGAAACGCGCCGTTGCCGGCGCGTTTGCTGGAGAGAGAGGCTTTAGGCTATCGAGTATTTATTGAGTGACACGCAGATTGTTGAGCTGCTGGGCAATTTCGATGAACGATTGGCGAAGCTCGGCACCGTTGCTGGCGGAGAAGTAGGTGTCGGAGCTGCTGGCGCAAGCCTTCAACATGTTTTCGGCAGAGGTTGGCGATTGGAAGCCGACCGCATAGACGACCACGTCGTTGTTTTTGGCTTCCTGGCAGATCCGGAGGGCTTGCGTAGCCGAATTGCCGTTCGAATTGACATACTGCGTGTTGAATTCACCGTCGGTCATCAGAATGATTGCCTTCAGTGTCTTGCCGTCGTTGTAAGCTGCAGGCTCGCTTGCAGCCGGCCAGATGTCCTTCCACTTCGGAGAGATAATGTAGGATGCCCAGGCAGCACCCAGGTGGCCCGCAGTGGCACCGCTGGCACGGTAGGTGTCGATGCTTGCCTTCAAAGTGATCTTGTTATCCGACAGCGGCTCGACCTTTGCCGTCGGGCAAGCGTTGTTAGGAAGACCGCCGAGGAACACGCCAACTTCTGGCATGGCATCGGTGAAGGCTTCAACACCACCGCGCTCTCTTACGCACTTGGTGCTCGCATTGTTGGTGGCGGGGGCCGCGAAGTTTCCGGCATTTACGCTGGCGGCATAAGGTGCCAAGCCAATGCGCACTTTGTTGGCGGTGCCGCCATCGGGGATCAGAATGTCTACGAGGTCCTTAGCGGCAGCGCGCAAGTCGGCGATCTTTTGGCCACCCATGGAGCCAGTTACGTCGAGTGCCATGCCAAGTTCGATGTCCTGCTGATCGGAAATGACGCTAGACGTGGCAGGCATCGTCAGCGATCCGCCGCCTTGCGAAGTCATGATGGCCATGCGGACTTCCGTCGAAGCCTCGACTTTAACGGAGCCGGTGGCGCGGTCGATGATGACGACAGGGGTTGTCGTGCTGCCGAGCTGGCCACCGTTGCTCATGTTCTCGTTAAAGAATTTCACGGCAATGGCGCGGACATCTGCGTCGGTGTTGCGGCCATGGAGCAAGGCCTTGCCAGCGGCCAGCGCGGCGGCGTCTGCGGCGGAGCGGGACTTGCTGCCGGCGTGACCGAGACGGCTGTAGTCGAAGGCGATGCCGATGCTGAGCAACAAGACCGTGAAGATAAGACCAAAGATCGGGGCGATGCTGCCGCGAGTATCAGCGGCGAAGGCGGTGCTGAACTTCTGGACCTGGGCAATCATGAGACGTCTCCCTACGGCAACTCGAAACTGTTGCGAGAGAGAAATGCAAACGGGATGCCGCTGAGGGGGAGATGCTGCGGCGAATGCCATAAGCGGCCACCATTGGTTTACGAGCCGTTAAACTCTGGCCCGGTTCCAAGCAAAGTGCGCGGAGTTGCTCCCAAAAAGCAGGTTTTTCGTGGTGAAGCACAGTCAAAACGCACTTGCATGTTCGCAGATACAACCTTGCAGTCGGGTAGGGCGACGACGCTTGGTTCAACTTGGAGCGTTCCAAGTTGAACCAGTTCGAGCAACAGCGTTAAAAATCGGAGGTAATACCGGCTTTTTCCCAATCACCGTATCGAATTGGGTCAAGCCCCCCGCGCCCGCCAACTTCTGTTGGCGCAGGCTTTGTCGCTGCATCGGCCAAGCGGCGGCGTTCGGCGGCTTCGGCAAGGGCGCGTTCTGCGGCCGGAGATAGTGGCTTACCGCCATTACTGGCCTCTGGATCAGGAATGGGTACGGTGAGTTCGGTCACGGTGTGCATATCCACGTTGGCGGTGCAGCGATGCTGGTCTGGTTGCCGCCCAACAGCACTCCTATATAAGATTGGCTTGAACTGCAGCACAACCTGTGCCTTGCCTGCCGGGCCCCGCTTGAAGGAGGGCATCATGCCACTGAACTATGCCAAGACGTTTTTGCTGCTGCTGATCTTGACGGCAATTTTCGTCGCCATGGGTGCGGCCGTTGGCGGCCAAGGCGGTATGGTGATCGCTTTCGGTGTGGCCCTTGTCATGAATGTGGTCAGTCTGTGGAAATCGGATACCATGGTTCTGAAGATGTTCCGGGCCACGGAAATCGACGAGCGGGCAGCGCCGGAACTTTTCGGCATCGTTCGCGGGCTGGCTGAACGTGCCGAGCTGCCGATGCCGCGCGTTTACGTCATGAATGCGCCGCAGCCCAACGCATTTGCCACGGGCCGCAACCCGTCCAATTCCGCTGTGGCCTTCTCGACGGGCTTGCTCGAAGCGTTGTCCCCCGAGGAAGTGGCCGGCGTTGCCGCACACGAACTCGCCCATATCAAGAACCGTGACACGCTAACCATGGCGATGGCCGCGACGATCGGCGGTGCTATCTCGATGCTGGCGCAGTACCTGCAGTTCGGCATGCTGTTCGGTGGTGGCAACCGCGATGACCGCAACGGCGGCGGGCTCGGTATCATCGGCGTTCTTTTTGCCATGATTGCTGCACCGTTCGCTGCCATGCTGGTACAGATGGCGATCAGCCGCTCGCGCGAATATCAGGCCGACCGCATGGGGGCTGCGCTTTGTGGCAACCCGAGATGGCTGGCATCGGCGCTCGAGAAGATCCATGCGTTGGCGCGCCAAATTCCTAATCAGCGAGCCGAGATGAACCCGGCTGGCGCACATATGTTCATTGTCAATCCGTTGACGGGGCAGGGAGTAGACAATTGGTTTGCGACGCATCCCGCAATCGAAAATCGTTTGGCTGAATTGCATAAGCTCGAGCAAGAGTGGATCGCGGATGGCACTCTTTTGTCAACGGATGTGAACATTGCGTCAGATGAAACAGGCGCACGGGCAGGCCCGTGGTCGTCGCGCCGGGCCGCCGATCCCAAACGCGGGCCGTGGGGCTAATTGAATTCGCCGCATCGCCTTTTCCATCAAGTATTCTGGAGACAAGCCCACCGTGAGAAAGCCGACAATGGTGGGAGACACCCGGTCTCAGCAGAGACCAGCTTCGCCGGTGAAACCCGCGACCGGCGATAGGATTGACAGCCCCCACAAAGGCCCGGCATTTCGCAAGCCCAAGGTGCAGAAATCTCCAGGTGCCGGTCAGCGCTCGGCATCGGGTGGCAGCCAGCGCGAAGCGCCGGGGATGGCGGCGCGGCAGCTGGCCGTCAATGTTCTGGTGCAAGTTCTCAACCGAGGTCAGTCGCTCGATGAAACGCTGGCTTCTGCGTTCGCGAGCGATCGCGGTCTGGCGCTCGAGCCGCGCGACCGTGCTCTCGCCCGCTTGATCGCAACCACCGTGCTGCGCCGCTCGGGCGAATTGGGTGCAGCCATTCGAACGCATCTCGACAAGCCACTGCCCGACGACTGCGGGCGTTTGTGGACTATTCTTTTGTCTGCGGCCGCGCAGTTGCTGGTGCTTGAAACACCGCCGCATGCAGCTATCAATCTTGCTGTCGAACAAGTGAGGGCCGACCGTGAAGCTGCCCGCTTCGATGGCCTGACAAACGCCGTCCTGCGCCGTGTCAACGAGCGGGGCCTGGGCCTCACATCGCCGCGCGATGCGGCACGGCTCAACATTCCGGCGTGGCTTTTTGCGCGCTGGAGCGAAGCTTATGGTGCCGAGACGGCCTATCGCATCGCAGAAGCATCTCTGTGCGAAGCCGCTCTCGACCTTACCGTGAAATCCGATCCGCAAAAGTGGGCGGAGATCCTCGGCGGTGTCGTGCTGCCAACAGGCACTGTGCGAATTGCAGCCTCGGGGCGGATCGAAGACCTGCCCGGCTATCAAGACGGCGCGTGGTGGGTTCAGGATGCGGCGGCTGCTCTTCCTGCGCTATTGCTCGGCAAAATCTCGGGGCAGCGTGTGGCTGACTTATGTGCAGCACCGGGGGGAAAGACGGCGCAACTTGTTTCTGCCGGAGCTCACGTCACTGCGGTTGATCTGCGGCCCGAACGCTTGAAGCGCCTAGATCAGAACATGGCACGGCTTGCGCTGTCGTGCGAAACCATCGCTGCAGACGCCGGGGAATGGGCGCCGGAACGCCACTTCGATGCCGTGCTCCTCGATGCGCCATGTACGGCAACCGGCACCATTCGCCGTCATCCCGATATTCTTCATCTGAAGCGCGAATCGGATGCGGCACAACTGGAGCCCATCCAGGCGCGGCTACTGGCTAACGCGGCGCGTCTCGTCCGGCCTGGCGGCACGCTTGTTTACTGCACGTGTTCGCTCGATCTCTCCGAAGGCGAGTGGCACATCAAAGATTTCCTCATCGACACTGAGAATTTCGAGCGGCATCCCATTGTCGCGGGCGAAGCTGGGATCGATGCGGAATGGATTACGCCCGAAGGCGATCTGCGCACGTTGCCATATCATCTCCCGCTCCAAGCAAGCGAGGCCGTCAGCAGTGTCGCGGCGGATTCAGGCGTCGCGGTGCCGCCCGCACCTGCGGGTGGTCTCGATGGCTTTTATGCGGCGCGCTTAGTTCGAAAGGCTTAAACGCCTTCAACTCAGACCGCTTAATGCGTGTGCAATATGACGCTAAGTCTATGCACCCACAACTTAGGCGGTCATGCCCCGGTCACACGGCTTGTGTTTGACAGTGTGCCCGGCTAACCGGACGCACGGGCGCATGCGCGCCTCAACATTAGCTTGGAGAGAATGCTGTCATGGCATCGATGACCGTTGCGGAACGCACGCGCATCGCCTTGATGAAGGCAGACCGCTCTCGCCGCTCGTTGGTGTCGCGCATCCTTTATTCGCCCTTGGTTCGCTGGCGCTATGGGGCCTCGACCGCCGAACATCTGCTCATTGTTCCGCAAGACTTGCGGACGGCAGATCCAAGCTTCTGGCGCGAAGTGCAGCAGGGCCAATTCGGCCTTGGCGGCAGCATGGCCATTCTCGGCACACGCTCGCCCTTTGATTTCAGGCCGCCGAACGCCGATTGGGCGCGCGCCCTGCATGGTTTTTCATGGTTGTCGCATTTGAAGGCCGCCAACGACGATCTCGCCCGTGATGCCGCGCGCCGCCTCGCCGTGGAATGGACGCTTCGGCACGGCGGTGGATCGGGAATTGCCTTCGAGCCAGCCGTCGCTGGCCGGCGTTTGATATCGTGGCTGTCGCATGCGGGCTTCCTGCTGGAAGATGCGGATGCGCAAACCTACGACGCGATCACACGTGCCATGGGCGCGGATCTCGTTCGCTTGTCGGCTTCCTGGCGTGACGGTGCCGATGGCTATCCACGACTGTTGTCGTTGACGGCGCTGGTGCTTGCAGATCTCTGTATCGCTGGCCACGACTCGCAACTGCCCGAAAGCGAGCGCGCGTTTTCGGCGGAAATTCTGCGTCAGATTTTGCCAGATGGCGGCCACATCAGCCGCAACCCTGGTGTGATTGTGGAACTGATGCTCGACTTCCTGCCGCTGAAGCAATGCTTTGCCTCGCGCGGCCGCCCAGCACCTGCCGGATACCTGCTCACCATGCAACGCATGATCGCCATGTTGCGTCACATGCGTCTGGGCGATGGCATGCTGGCGCGCTTCAACGGCATGTCGGTGGCGCTTCCTGCCGGGCTTGCGACCGTGCTTGCTTATGATGATCGCACGGTGCCGAACCTCGGTCAGGCGACACAATCGCGCTATTTGCGGCTGGAGCGCGGGCAGACGGTGCTGTTGATGGACGTTGGCAGTCCGCCCCCGCTCGAACAAGCCGGGCAGGCGCACGCCGGCTGTCTGTCATTCGAGATGAGCTCTGGCACCAGTCTTATGTTCGTCAACGGCGGCGCTCCGGGTACAGCCGAAGACGGCTGGCAGGCCGCGGCCCGCGCAACGGCCAGCCACAATACGCTGGTGATTGCTGATCAATCGTCATCGCGGCTCATTCGCGACGATGTCATCGAGCGCCTGATCGGTTCAGCGCCGATCCAGGAGCCAGATATCGTCGAGGCGCGGGTCGAGGAAACAGCCGGCGCTTTAGAACTCAATGTGGCGCACGATGGGTATGCGGTCCGCAACGGCTTAATTCATCGCCGCAGCATGGTTCTGAGTGCGACGGGCCGCCGCCTGCTGGGTAACGACCGGATCGAGCGGACGAAAGGCAGCGCGCCGCTGCGCGGCGAGCTGCCATACTCCATTCATTTCCACGTTCACCCCGAAGCCACATGCCGGCGTGTCGCCGAAGGCAGTGCCGCAGAGGTGGTGCTGAGAGATGGTGAGGTCTGGCGGTTCTCGGTTGAAAACGCCGCACTCACGATCGAAGAAAGCACGTATTATGCCGACTCGGCTGGGCCTCGAGCCGGGCTGCAACTGGTGGTGCGGGGTGTCACCAGAGGTGAAACGCGCGTGCGCTGGGTGTGCGAGGTGGTACGCTGAGGGCCACAGGGGCGAGCCGCGCCCGGACGGCAAGAAGAACAAGGATAGACTGAGATGACGATAGCCCAGCCCAAGATTCAACGCGCCCTGCTGTCGGTATCCGACAAAACCGGATTGACGGCCCTGGGCCGCACGCTCGCCGAGCGCAGCGTTGAATTGGTATCGACAGGCGGTACGTCGGGCACCCTAAAGTCGGTTGGGCTCATGGTGCGCGATGTCGCCGAGTTAACCGGCTTTCCAGAAATGATGGACGGCCGCTTAAAGACACTGCATCCGAAAGTGCACGGTGGTTTGCTGGCAGTACGCGGCAATGCTGCGCATGAGCAGTCAGCGGTTGGTCATGGCATCGCGCCGATCGACTTGCTCGTCGTCAATCTTTATCCCTTCGAAGCGGCTGTTGCGAAGGGCGCTTCGTATGATGAGTGCGTAGAAAACATGGACATCGGCGGCCCCGCCATGATCCGCGCGGCCGCCAAGAACCATGAGGGCGTTGCCGTCGTCGTCGATCCCGGCGACTACGCCGCCCTTCTTGATGAGATGGCCAGCCACGGTGGAGCAACATCACTCGACTTCCGCAAATATCTCGCAGCCAAGGCTTTCGCGCGCACGGCCTCCTACGATGCCGCGATCAGCCGATGGTTTTCGGCTCAGATCAATGAGACAGCACCGAAGTGGCAAACCTTCTCGGGCGAACTGGCGCAGACGTTGCGCTATGGCGAGAACCCCCATCAACGCGCTGCGTTCTATCGCACCAGTGAAAAGCGCCCCGGCGTTGCGAGCGCCGTGCAGCATCAAGGCAAAGAACTTTCGTATAATAACTTGAATGATACCGATGCCGCCTTTGAACTCGTTGCCGAATTCGACGTCAAAACACCGGCCGTCGCCATCATCAAACACATGAATCCCTGCGGCGTGGCGACTGGTGCAACATTCAAGGAGGCTTTTCAGAGGGCCCTGCGGTGTGACAGCGTCAGCGCTTTCGGCGGCATCATTGCACTCAACGGACTGCTCGACGAGGAAACCGCAATCGAGATCGTCAAGCTGTTCACCGAAGTGGTCATTGCGCCGGAGGCAACGCCCGGTGCCATGGCCGTTTTCTCAGCTAAGAAAAACTTGCGTCTGCTGACCACCGGCGGTTTGCCCGATCCGCATCAGCCAGGGCTCATGCTGCGATCGGTTGCAGGTGGCCTGCTGGTGCAGTCGCGAGACGATGGCATCATTGATGATATCGTTTTGAATGTCGTCACGAAGCGTGCTCCGACGGAGCAAGAGCTGTTAGATTTGAAGTTTGCCGCTAAGGTGGCAAAGCACGTCAAATCGAACGCCATTGTCTACGCCAAGGATGGCGCCACGGTGGGCATCGGGGCTGGCCAGATGAGCCGCATCGATTCCACTCGAATTGCAGCTTGGAAGGCGCAAGAGTCCGCAAACGCCGCTGACGTGGCCGAGACGTTGACGCTCGGATCTGTCGTGGCGTCCGATGCATTTTTCCCGTTTGCCGATGGCTTGCTGGCGGCTGCGGCAGCGGGAGCAACGGCCGTCATTCAGCCGGGGGGCTCCATGCGCGATGACGAGGTGATCAAGGCAGCGGATGAAAAGGGCCTTGCCATGGTGTTCACGGGTCTGCGCCACTTCCGCCATTGAGGCCGGTATGACGCTGGAGATTCAGCTGCGGCAGGCAACCCGGGACGATGGCGCTCTTATTCGCACGTGGCTTGCCGACCCCGGCATTCAAGAATGGTGGGGACCATTTTCTGCGACCCAGGCCGAGGTCAATATCGCGCTGTCGTCGAATCATGCCATTTGCCGCATCATCGAGTGCGATGGGCAAGCGGTGGGCTACTGTCATGCGATCGACGCGACGATGTGGGGCGATCAACTGCCTGAAGAATTGGAGCCTGGCACCTGGGATCTTGACATCTTTGTTGCCAGCGAACGCCATCGCGGCAAGGGCATTGGACAGGCAGCTCTTGCGGCGCTGAAAGACGAAGTATTTTCCACAACGCTGGCCATGGCCGTGTGCGTGTTCCCGTCAATCCGCAACGAACGTGCCGTGCGTGCCTATGAAAAGGCAGGCTTCCGCTGGAAGCGCATTTGGAATGACCCGCACATGGGCCCGAGCTGGTTCATGGTCGCGGAACGCGGCAAGGCTTAGTCGGCGCCCATTTACGCTGCGGTTTGGCGGCCGGAAAGAATATCCCACGCAACGTTGATCTGGGTCAGGCGCTGCGAGCGCATGCGGTGGTCGTCCGGGTTTTTGGCGTGATCAGGATGCCAACTCATACGCAGTCCATCGACGATCTTTTTGATGACGGCGTCTGAGGCGTCAGGGCCAGCGCCCAAAACCTGAAGCGCTTCTTCGCGTGTTGCGGGAAGCCAGTCGGGGATGTTTGCAGGCTGAGCGGCAAAACCTGTTTCGGGTCCAGCCGCTGGGGGCGACACCGGCGGCGGCTCGGACGGCGTCGGTTCGGGTTCTGAGAATGTAGCTGCCTTGGCCGGCACCGCAGCCACTTGCGCTTTGACGACGGCACGCGAACGCACGCCATCGAGCGATACAGCCGACAAATCCCGGTCGGCTGGACGAAGTGCTGAGCCTTGTTCACTGCGCCGCCGCACAACGTAGGCAAGTGCTGCGCTGATCATGGCGAGTGCCATGAGCATCATCAGTGCCGGCCAAGAGGTCGCCGCTGGTGCGATGAGAGGCACAGGGTTCGCCGCTGTTTCAATGGTGGCAGGAAGTGCCGTCTGAGCCGCAGCCACTTCGGCTCCAACTTTATCGCCCGCCGAACTCGACGCAGAGGTTATGGCGGTTGTCTCGGCGCCGGGCCTGTTCAAGATCGTCGGGGCGATGCTGTTGATTGTCGGGTCTGCGGCAGGCAGTGCCGGAGGTGAAACCGCAGCCGTCGCCGTGGGAGGCGCTACTTGCACCGGAGGCGTCGTCACTTGCACGGGAGGCTCTTGTTCTGGAGCCGGTGGTGGGCTGGCTTTCACCGTTGGCGCAGGCACCGGTCCGGCAGGGGCAATCTCTGCCGCTTTTGGAGCGGTCTTCGGATCAAGTGTCTTTGAATCGGCACCCTCTGGGGCAAAGGTTTGGCTCATACTGCCCGAGTTGCTCTTGACGCCCGATGGCGCTGGAGCCGCATTTTTGGAGGATGCCGCGGTAGCCCTTGCTTGCGGGGGCACCTTATCAACTTCTTGCTTGGGAGGTGCTTGGCGGGTGGCAACCGGTGGCGTCTGTCGCTCTTCGAAGGGAGCCGGACCGCCGCCGACGGCCGTATCAGGTTCCTGCGGCGCATCGTCGAAACCAAGTGCCGGAGCGGGCGCTGTACCTTCAAAGCGTGCGTTGAGGCCCACCACCGGCGCAAAGCCTGGCGGCATTTCCACCGATGGTGCGCGGCCCGCCGGCTGGTAGCCAAAGTCTTGTTGCGGAGAACGGAAATGATCTGGCCTCATGCCGCCGGGCTCGAACTCGCGCAACTTTGGGCGCTCCGCCCAGGCGGGCGGGCGCTGCCGCGCCCACCACGGGTCCATGCGCACATAAAGCCGGCCACCTCGAACTTTTGCAGGGCCGCGGTTCAGAGCGTTTGCTGTGCCGACAACGTCGATCCATGGCACGCGCGCGCCGCCGCAGTTCAAGTCGAAGCGATGCAAGCGCCACGTGCGGCAGCGGTTGGGATTGTCGGGTGCGCACGCAGTCACCATGTCTTGCTCGCGGCGGCCGTAAATTGCATAGGCGCGCGGTTCGGACGGCGTCAGGCTGATTTCCCGGCCATACGCTTCGCAAAGGTAGGGCATAACGACGTCTTCCGCCAACGCCGCGCTGACGGGCATAAACGTGGCTGCCGCGATCGCCGTGCTGCACCAGAATATTCGCCGATTCATAGTGCCCGCCCGTATCCATCTTTGACATATCAGCTGCATTCCCGGCCGTCGTGCAAACCGGTCTTTAGCTGATTGTTCAACATCCTGAACACCTTGGCACTATTGTGACCAAACCAGGATGAGGCCAGTATCGGCTGGTGACTTACCGCGGGTCTGTGCGGCGTTTCGCGGCTCCAACTTCCCGGAAGTATGCGAGTTGATGCACCAGAGGGCCCAACATAGGATGCGTCAGCGTCAGGCGGAACGAGAAGGCATTGTCGAGGGGCTCGTAACCGGGCTCGTCGCGATGCACGATTTCCATATCTCCAGGCGACAATGCGCGCGGCACTCGCAGACGAAATCTTCCCCACTCAAAGAAATAGTGGCCGGAGCGGAACACGAGCGCACCGTCTTCGACGGACACGTTCAATGTCATGCCGATGCCCGAGCCGACGTATTCTTCGAGCCCTGTAGGGCCGCTGAAACGCTTCATGGAGTGCACCACCTGCGGAAACCGGCCGGGTCGCTCATAGGTCCGCGTCCAGTTCTGGTGGCGCGAGGCTTGATCTTCGATCACCGAGACTGCCGCAGCGCCCATGTTACCATCGGGGCCGGGCAGCGGGCTTCCAATTAAACGTGCCAGGGCCGACACGGCGCGGCCAGCAAGCGACAAACGCGTTTCGACAACATGCCCGCTGTAGAGCAGCGCTTCGGCAGGCTTGAAGCACTTTGAAAAACGGCGCCTCACTGCGACCGGTAGGCTTTCCCAGGCCGGTGTTCCAAGCAGATTCTGTATCCGTGGATCGGTCTCTGGGACGGGCTCTGTCAAGCGCCCCACATCTGTCCGCGCTTCAGCATGCGGCCCCATGAAACCAACAGCGGCCTGCGGCACAACCTGCGGCACTGTCATCTGGCCGGTGCAAATCATGGCGCAGGTTCTCCATCACCTGTTCTTGTTTCCGGGTGGCCAGGCTATCCCTGCTTCGTCTTTGGTTTCTTGCCAACAAAAAGTGCCAGAGTTCCACCCATTTTGATCATGCGGCTGAGGACCGGAGAGGGCAGGCGCATGACCTCGTGGAAGGATTTGTCGATCGCTTCCATGAAGTGCAGCATGCTGCCGAGCCGTTCGCGGGCCCTCGCCGATACAGCGCGATCGGCACCGGCTTCGCCAACGCATGTGCGCAGCATAGCCAGCGTCGGATCGAGTTCACGGGCTTTGCGTCCCATCGCGATGCGCCGCACCATCTCGAACATATCGGCTTCAGCTTCAAAAAAATCGCGGCGGTCGCCCAGAACCTGAACCCGGCGGATCAATGTCCAGCTCAACAGTTCCTTGAGCGACGTCGACACGTTCGAGCGCGCGATGCCCAGCCGGGCCGCTATGTCCTCCGCCGTCATCGGTTGATCGGAAACAAACAGCAGCGCATGCACTTGCGCCACCGAGCGGTTGACGCTCCACATTTCGCCCATTTCGCCCCAGTGCACCACGAAGCGCTCGATGGCGGGCGGCAGAGTTGTATTCATGTCTGATATTTCTGTCATGACAGAAATATCAGACAAAAGCGCCGCCGTGTCAAGGGGTGGTGGTGTGGGCCAGGCTGCGGGCGGATCTCATGACAACTTTCAGAGTCAATATACTGCTCTCTATTAAGACCATTGCCTTGCGCATTTGGATCACTCGCAGCGAAAAAATATAGGACGCGACCGCAGCGAAACCTTGCCAAAGCGACGGCGTAATTCGACCGACTCACAGACACCGCACGCAGCAGAGCTATCCATTGCAGCGCTGAGCGTAAGGGAGACCTGCGGGCCAACGACAAGATGAAAAAACATTATCAGGAGAGTACTGCCCATGTCCAAGTTCTTCAAAACCGCTCTGCTTGCCAGCGCCGTTATGATCGCCGTTCCCGCCTTCGCTAAGAGCACCGTCATGGTTGGCGGTCAGGAAATGTTTGCCTCTAAGACCATTGTCGAAAATGCCGTCAACTCCGCCGACCACACAACGCTCGTCGCTGCTGTGAAGGCGGCAGGTCTCGTCGACACGTTGTCGAGTAAGGGGCCGTTCACAGTGTTTGCTCCTGTCAACTCCGCGTTCACTGCGCTTCCCGCCGGAACGGTCGACACGCTGCTAAAGCCAGAAAACAAGGGACAACTCACTGGCGTTCTGACCTATCATGTGGTCGCGGGTGCAATCACACTTGAGGGTCTGAAGGCTAAGTTGAAGAAGGGGCACGGCACGGCACAATTGAAGACGGTCGCTGGCGGTTCGCTCACCGCCATGATGAACGGCCCGAACAACATCGTGCTCAAAGATGAAGCCGGCGGCGTCGCCAACATCACCATCTATGATGTGATGCAGTCGAACGGCGTCATTCACTCGATCGATAAAGTTCTGCTGCCGAAGTCGTAGTGCTGCGCACGTGGCGGCTCTCGGTCTCAGCGCGAGCCGCCACGTGCATTCGCCATTGGTGCGAAACAGATCGCTGAGAATACCAATGGAGAAGCGCAGAGAAGAAAGCGATGTGAAGCAAATCTGTCATGCGTCCGAAAAAAGGCAGATCACAAATGCTCAAAAAAGATAGTCAGATGAAAATGAAGGTCTGCCACTGGTTATCACCCCGTAACCCCCCACATCGGCAATGCTGAAGCCCATACGGGCTGAAGCATTGCGATCAGGATGCAGGTTCAAAGCGAAGCCGCTGTTTGGCGCGCAACGCAGGCAGCGTCCTGTTTCAAATAACCAGGAGTTATCTTCTATGAAGTTGTTTTATGCTCTGACACTTGCCACCATGATGGCCTTGCCGCTCACCGCAGCACGCGCGGAAACAAAGGACATCGTCGACACGGCAGCAGGCGCCGGAAAGTTCAACACACTCGTGGCCGCAGTGAAGGCAGCGGGCCTTGTTGAAACCTTGAAGGGCGCCGGTCCCTTCACTGTGTTCGCACCGACAGACGAAGCTTTCGCAAAGTTGCCCAAGGGTACGGTCGAAGATCTTCTCAAGCCCGAGAACAAGGCAAAGCTTGTTGGCATCCTCACCTATCACGTGCTGCCGGGCAAGGTAATGGCCGCCGACATCAAGGGCAAGAAGTCCGATGTGAAGACGGTTCAGGGCAGCACGCTCTCCGTCGACGCAACGAAGGATGTGATGGTCAATGATGCGAAGGTTGTGACGGCAGACGTTGCCGCTTCGAATGGCGTCATCCACATCATCGATACGGTTGTGATGCCGAAAATGTAACGGTCTTCCCCCGCTACTGATGAAGCATCCAAGGCGCTTGGTGAGTTCATGCTCACCAAGCGTTTTCGTTTTCTAGGGAGCCGATGGCGCGGACGACGCCTGCGCTCTGGCGAGGGCAGCGGCCTCCCAGGTCGCCAAGCGCTTGGGCGTGGTGACGAATGCACAGTAGGCGTGTGCCAGGATACCGGCACCCCAGCCTCCAAGCGCAAAATGCGCCCACATCTTCTCGCTGAACAAGACGTTGACCAACACGAGGACCAAGCCGACCAATACGTAAATACTGAAATGAACATAAAAGCCGCGGATCGCCTCGTACTGCATGGCGGCCCGCCGTTCAGAAATTTTATCGAGCATTGGGTGTTTACCTTCCCTATTTTGCAGCCTCGGCCACCGCCAGCCAATTGCCCCGTGATATACAGAGAACGCCAGATGGTGCACGCGATCAAGCAGCCGCGACGAGTGTATCACGGCTTTGTGTGATGCTCATTTGCGCTAAGTCAGGCCAACCGGTCTGTTTCGCGAGGAACAGCAGCCGCGCAGCTGCGATCAGGCCGCAGCGGGGCCCTGCCGCAAAGTTTCACCGCGATAGGATAAGGCTTCCGCAATATGGACGCGCGCCGTCTGCTCGAGCCCGTCGAGGTCGGCGAGTGTGCGCGCCACTTTTAAAACCCGGTGAAAACCGCGCGCCGTCAGCCTCAAATGGCCCGCGGCCTGCTGCAGCAGCGCAACGCCAGCATCATCGGGCATCGCGATGCGGTCGAGCAGTTGGCCGTTGCATTCGGCATTGGTGCGGATGGACTTGGCGCCGAGCGCTTCGAAGCGGGCACGTTGCCGGTCGCGAGCGGCGATCACGCGGCCGCGCACCTCCGCACTGCCTTCAACAGCCGGCGGCAAAGTCAGATCAGCTGCAGAAACGGCCGGCAGTTCGATGTTGAGATCGATACGGTCGAGCAGGGGGCCAGAAATGCGGGCTTGATAGTCGGCGCGGCAGCGCGGGCCGCGTTTGCAGCTTTCGCCTGGCAATCCACCACCGCACTTGCACGGGTTCATAGCCGAGACGAGTTGCAAGCGCGCGGGGTAGGCAATGCGATGATTGGCGCGCGCAATGATGATCTCGCCGGTTTCAAGCGGCTGACGCAGGGCATCGAGCACGTTGGGGTGAAACTCCGGTAGTTCGTCGAGAAACAGCACGCCGAGGTGCGCAAGACTAGCCTCGCCGGGCTTTGGCCGAGAGCCGCCGCCGACGAGAGCTGCCATGCTCGCCGAATGATGCGGCGAGCGGAACGGCCGCTCGACGCATAACTTGCCGCCCATCAGTTCGCCAGCGAGCGAATGCACCATCGAAACTTCGAGCATTTCTTCCGGCGACAGCGGCGGCAAAATGGTGGGAAGGCGTGCGGCGAGCATGGATTTGCCCGATCCGGGCGGGCCGGTCATGAGGAGATTATGGCCGCCGGCAGCTGCGATTTCGAGCGCACGCTTGGCGCTTTCCTGGCCGCGGACATCTTTGAGGTCGAGTCCAGAGGGCGGCGGCCGTTCAAGATTGGGTTTTGGGCGTGACAGCATTTGCAGGCCACGGAAGTGATTGACGAGCGACAGCAAATGGGGGGCCGCGAGAATGTCGACGTGCTCGCCGGCCCACGCTGCTTCCGGCCCGCAGGCTGCGGGACAGATGAGCCCTTTGCCAAGGGCGTTGGCGCCGATGGCAGCTGGTAGCGCGCCAGGCACCGCGCGGATCGAGCCATCAAGCGCCAGTTCTCCGATGGCGGCATACTTGGCAACGGCTTCCGGCGACAAAGCCTCCATCGCCACCATCAGGGCAAGCACGATGGCGAGATCGAAGTGGCTGCCTTCCTTGGGTAAATCGGCCGGCGCTAAGTTTACGGTGAGATGCTTATAGGGCATGCCGAGGCCGACGGCGTGAAGGGCATTGCGCACCCGCTCACGGCTTTCGTCGACGGCCTTGTCGGGTAAGCCCACGATGGCAAACGCCTTTTTTCCGGGGCTGATGCGTGCTTGAACTTCCACCCCGCGCGCTTCGATGCCAACGAACGCAAGCGTCGCAATTGTTCCGTACATACCCGCCCCCTACCCAACGCGATCCTTCTTAACGGGCGGACAAGCCGAAATCCGTCGCAGAAAAATGGGGGGACAGGAAAAAAACTTGAGAGGGTGCCGTCGCGTTGGCCTGATATGGAGCGAATTCCACCGCCGCAGCCGTCGTCTGCCGTGCGTGATAACGAAGGCCACGTCTGGCCGTTCGGCAGGTACGATCCGTGGAGCGCGGTATCCGCATAGGCCTGCACGGCCGACCATTGGGCCGCCTCAGATGAAGAGGAAGTCGTCAGTAGAAAGTTGAGCGCTGGAGATACCCTGCAGAACAACTCCGCCGACGACAGTCCCGAACGTTGCGCCCCACTCGATCAGCACACCACTTGCAGTATCGGTGACGAAGATATTGGCGGTTGCGGTTACGCCTGCAATGCCGCTCAAAACGATCCGGTCCTGATCTTCTGGAAATAGGGTGGCGGCAAAGTCCCAGTCACGGATGACGTTGACAAAGCCGCTGTTGGATTCGAACTGGAAGAAATCCCGTTCACTCCCGCCGGTCAGGTCGTTGGACCCTGAGCCGCCGATCAAGAGATCGACACCGCTGCCGCCATTGAGCACATCGTTACCCGATCCGCCGACCAGTCCGTCGCTGCCTTCGAGACCAAACAAGCGGTCATTGCCGCTGCCACCATTGAGCAGATCGTTGCCTTGAGCGCCGAAAATGAGATCGTTGCCGGCGTCGCCGAACATCTGGTCGGCTTCGCGGCTCAGGGTGTCGCCGCCGAAAATGCGGTCGTCGCCAGCGCCACCTTTGAGGATGTCGCTGCCATCGCCGCCCAGAATGCGATCTTTGCCTGCATCGCCGAATATTTTGTCGTTACCAGAGTTGCCGCGCAGCGTGTCGTTGCCGTTGCCACCCCGAATGACGTCTTTGCCAAAGCCGCCGTCGATGATGTCGTTGCCATTGCGGCCTAATATCGTGTCGTTGCCGTTGCCTCCGACAAGCCGGTCAGCACTGTTTGTACCTTTGATTTTTGCCATCGTTTTCTTCCTCGATCCTGGCTGGATTCAAAAAAACCTGTAACCAGAATAACTCATACATTTGGCAACGGGTGTTCCGTGAGGAACAGGTGCAGCATAGACATTCTGTAAACGCAACTTGCAGGATTTGTGTGGGTTTCATGCCACATCCACCAGCTGACTGGTTCGAATGCCAAGCTATTGGGCGTTAACTATGCTGCGCACTTTCCCTCAATCGCATCCCAGATCATGGCGGCGATATCGTTACCGCCGAAAGCCTTCACCTGGCGGATGCCAGTGGGCGAGGTGACGTTGATTTCAGTTAGATAGTCACCAATCACGTCGATACCTGTGAAGATGAGGCCGCGCTTTTTGAGTTCGGGCGACAGCCGCTCGCAGATCTCGTGTTCGCGCTTGGTGAGCACTGTTTTCGCCGCCGTGCCGCCAACATGAAGGTTCGAGCGCGTCTCGCTTTCGGATGGCACGCGGTTGATGGCGCCGGCCACGTTGCCATCGACCAGGATAATGCGCTTGTCGCCGGAGCGCACTTCGGGCCTGTATTCCTGCACCATGAACGGCTCGCGGAAGACGGTTTGAAACAGCTCGACGAGCGAACCGAGATTGGTGTCGCCCGGCTGCAGGCGGAATACTGCGGCTCCGCCGTTGCCGTAGAGCGGCTTCAGGATGATGTCTTTGTACGCCCGCCGGAAGGCCTCGGCATCGGCTAGCTGGCGCGTGACAAGCGTCGGCGGCATCAGATCAGGAAACTCGAGCACCCAGATTTTTTCCGGCGCATTGCGCACTTCAGCCGGGTTATTGACGACAAGCGTCTTGGGGTGAATGCGCTCGAGCAGATGCGTTGATGTGATGTAGGCCATATCGAACGGCGGATCTTGACGCAGCAACACCACTTGCCACTGCGACAGGTCTTCGACGCGCGCGTCAGAGACCTCATAGTGATCACCCGCCACGTCCTTCACACGCAGGGTTTGCCCGCGCGCCCGTAAGCCGGTGCGGTCAAGGCTTAGGTTTTGCGGGGTGTAATAGAACAGCTCATGCCCGCGTGCCTGCGCCTCCAAGAGGAGGGCGAAGGTTGAATCTCCCCGGATATCGATCCGGTCGATCGGGTCCATTTGGCAGGCGACTTTAAGGCTCATGGGAAACTCTATTGGTCATAGTTGTGCCGCTACAAATAACAGTTTTGCCGCAAGGCCGACATCGTCCGGCCCCTGTTTTAACCCCTCGTTAACTCACAAGGGGCTTTAGTCAGGCCAGTAGAGTAAAGTTGGAGTTGTGTCATGTTGCGTTCTGCCACGAAAATCCCGTTGAAGGCCATGGTCAAGGCCGGGGCGTTGGCAACGGTGATCGGTGTGACCCTCGCTGGGTGCGCCGAAACACAAGACAGTTTGCCCAAGAGCCAATTACTTGGCAGCAACAGTGGCTATGGCGACGGCGCGGGTGGCAAATACGGCCGCAATGGCAACCTCGCCAAGACCTTTGGCACCACGGCTGGCGACCTCGTCTATTTCGCATCCGACAGCTCCGACCTCACACCTGAAGCCGAACAGACACTTGAAAATCAGGTGCGCTGGCTGCAGCAGAACGCCAACCAGACTGTGACCGTCGAAGGCCATGCCGACGAGCGTGGCACGCGCGAATACAACATTTCACTTGGCGCACGCCGCGCACAAACCGTTCGCAACCGCCTGGCGCAGGGCGGCATTTCGGCGGCCCGCATCCGCACCCTTTCATATGGCAAGGAACGTCCGATTGCCGTGTGTGATGACATTTCATGCTGGTCGCAGAACCGTCGCGCGCAGACGATCCTCAGCGGCGGGAATGTTGCGAGTAGGTAGACTTTTTCCTTTGCACGGCCGAACCGACCTGCGGGCAGCCGGGACGCGCGGGTTAAACCCCATTCTCCACATGCACCGGCCATTGGCGGGGGAGGATAAACACCGCATCGAAGGCGATGCTATATGTTTGGTAGCGCGCGTTGCGTGCGAGCCAGATGTCGGCGGCGTTGGTAATGCGTTGCGCCTGTTCCGCACCAATCGACGCGTGCGCCGCCTCTAAGCTGGCGCGCCTTTTCACTTCGATGAACGCAAGCCGCTTGCCGCGCACCGCGATCAGATCAATCTCGCCTGATCCGCAAGAATAACGCCGCGCGAGAATGCGATAGCCCTTCAGCATTAGAAATGCGGCGGCAATGGCTTCGCCCCAGAAGCCGCTGCGGTAGCGGCGTTGCCGGTCGCCCTTGGCTGCGCGCTTCCCCGTTCGCATCACGGCGTCTCGCGGCTCGACTGCGATTTGATCTTGAGGCCGAGATCGTAAACCCGCGCCTTGGAAATGCCGAGCGCATCGGAAACCGCCTTGGCCGCATCCTTCAAGCTCATGGTAGTGAGGGCGGCTTCGAGCTTCGCTGAAATATCCGAATCCGTTGTTTCGGTGGCGACCGGCGGCCCGACGACGATAACGATCTCGCCTTTTAAAGAACCGGCTGCTGCGTCACGGGCGAGGTCGTGCAGCGACCCACGGCGGAGATCTTCGTGCAGTTTTGTCAATTCGCGCGCCATGCAAGCGGGCCGGGCGCCATAGACGGCCGCCATGTCGGCCAAGGTCTCAGCGGCGCGCTGCGGCGATTCGAAAAAGATGAGAGTTGATGGCACCGCCGCGAGTTCAGTCAGCCTTGCCCGCCGCGCCATCTGCTTTGACGGCAGGAAGCCGGCAAACAAGAAGGCATCCGTCGGAAGGCCGGAGCTGGTCAGCGCCGCCAGCACCGCTGATGCCCCCGGCAGGCTGATCACCGGGTAGCCCAGCATCGCCGCCTCGCGTACCAGTTTAAACCCAGGATCGGAGATCAGCGGCGTGCCCGCGTCAGATATCAGCGCGATACGTTTGCCCTGTTCGAGGCCCGCCAGAATGCGCGGGCGTTCGGTCTCCGCGTTGTGCTCGTGGTAAGGTTTGAGGCTCGCCTTGATATTGTAATGCTGAATGAGCGTGCGGCTGTGGCGCGTATCCTCGCAGTAAATCACGTCAGCCTGCGCCAGCACGGCCAGCGCGCGGAGTGTGATATCTGCAAGGTGCCCAATGGGCGTTGAGACGATATACAACCCCGGTGCAAGCGGCTTTGCCAGCAGATGAGCAACTACGGCAGCGGCACTTGCGGCGGGCCCGCCTGCGGCCGGGGCGGTGCCCACCGGATCATTGCCGTCCACCTTTTCGGTCTCGTTGCTCAAACCTGTAGTCCCTTCAAAAGCACCGTAAAACGCACGTCCACCGGCATTAGCATCTTCCGGCGCGCGGCGATCCGGATTATCGAAGGGTTCGAACCTGGGCCCTACCCGGCCGCACAATAAAAGGCATTCGCCCGTGACGCCCGCCAAAAAGCGCGTTGGAATTCTGATTTCGGGCCGGGGCTCGAATATGCGCTCGCTGATCGAAGCGGCGCGCGATCCCGCTTATCCTGCGGAAATCGTCGTCGTTATTTCAAACCGGCCGGATGCCGCTGGGCTCTCCTTCGCCAAGGAAAACGGTATTCCCGCGCTTGGGCTTGATCACACGCGCTATGAAAGCCGCGCGCATTTTGAAGGCCAGATGCAAACAGTTTTGACGGCCTCGAAGGTCGATCTCGTTGCCTGCGCCGGTTTCATGCGTCTGATGACGGAAGGCTTTGTCGAAGCCTGGCGCGATCGAATGCTGAATATTCATCCCTCGCTGCTGCCGCTGTTCAAAGGGCTGCACACCCACGAACGGGCGCTGGAGGCCGGGGTGCGTGTGGCGGGTTGTACGGTACATGTCGTCCGCCCCGGTATGGACGAAGGGCCCATTATCGCGCAGGCGGCCGTGCCCGTTGTCAGCGGCGATACGCCTGAAACCCTCGGCGCACGTGTTCTTGCCGCAGAGCACAAGCTTTACCCGCACGCGCTGGCCCTCTATGTGCGCGGAAATGCCCGGGTCATAGGCGAAAAAATTGACTTCAAACAAACGATTAACCAGAACGAAGCACTATTCTCGCCTTCACTCGCTCTCGCGTCTACTCCTTGATGCCGGATAGGAACACAGTGGTTTAGCAAAGTGACGCGGACGGCGGGCGCAGCATAGACTTGCCGCTGGATCGAATGCTAATCACAGCCTTTTCCGGCCGGTTCGCGTGCTCGGGGAGTGGGCCTGACATTAGGCCCGGCGAGCTTGGCCGCCGCTTGTTTAGGAACCGAAAAAACAAATGACCAGCACGCAGGCTGCCCACGCTCAGGGCCTGGGCGATGAATCGAGCATCTGGTTCAAGCTGTCGGCGCTTTCGAGAAGCGACGCGGCCAACCCTATGCAGGTTTTGATGCATATGACCGAGCGTTACGGCTCCGTCATCCCGGTTAATCTCGGCAATCAGCGCGTTGTGTTCCTGTCGGACCCGGAGCACTTCAAGCACGTGCTGGTGAACAAGGCCGACACCTACATCAAATACTTCGACGGTTTGAAGCCGATTTTCGGCAAGTCGATGATCACCCATGATGGCGCGTTATGGCAGAAGGTGCGCATGCCGCAACAGCCGGCATTCCACCCCGATATGTTTGCCGAGTACATCCCCTATTTCAATGCAGCCATCAAAACCAAGATGGAGCAGTGGGCTGGCTACGCGCGGACCGGCGAAACATTCGAAATGGTCGAGCAGACCTGGACGCTGGCTGCCGATATGATTTGCAAAGCGCTGTTCGACCGCGACATGCCGTTCAATCCGCACTTCGTGTTTAAGTGCGTGAAGATCTACACCGATGTCGTCAATCACAAGGAAATCCGGTTGCGCCGCCAGTCAGGCGAATTGTTCGAAATGACCGACGAGACCGCAGCCAAGGCGATGGAAACCTGGTGGTCGGTGCCTGAAGCGGTGATGGCGGCAAACCCGCGTGAAGATCGTGAACGCACGCTCTTGAAAATGATCGAAGCGGCGGAAGCTGACCCGAGCTTCCCCGAGTTTGATCATCAGCAGGCCGTTGATGAGTTAAAACAGTATCTCTGGGCTGGTACCGAAACCACGGCCTTGACGCTGGCCTGGGCGCTTTACGAAACCTCACGAAATCCGAAGGCCATCGAGCGCATCCGGGCCGAGGGCGAGCAAGTGTATGGCGACCGCGAGCCGACAGCGGCTGACTATTCTGGCCTCGCGTACACGCGCGCTGTCATTCAAGAAACCATGCGGATTTATCCGCCCATCTGGGGGCTCATTCGCGTGGCCTCGCAGCCCGATACCATCGGCGGCAAGGAGATCCGCGTGGGCGACCGGGTGGTGCTGTTTGCCTATGGCGCGCATCATAACCCGAAGTTCTGGGACGCGCCGGAGGAGTTCCGCCCGGAACGCTGGATGGATGGCGCTGCCAAGAAGCAGGTCAAGTATTCCTACCTGCCGTTTGGCGCGGGTAAGCGCTCGTGCATCGGCGGCGCCATGAGCCAGGTTGAAAACACACTGGCTCTGTCGCAGCTGCTGCGCCGCTTTCGTCCTGAATATGTTGGCGAGGGCCCCGCCGGCATCAACGCCACGGTGACGCTGACGCCGAAGGGCGGGCTGCATTTCCGCATGAAGGATTTGAACGCGCCGGCAGCTCCTGAAGCCGTTGCGGCCGGCGCGGGTTGAGCCTCTCGTTTTAGTTCTGGATCCAGTCTTGGTTTGGCACGACCACTGCAAAAAGGTCGTTGATGCCAGCAAGGCTCGCGTTGTGAAGGTCTGATGCAGCCAGCACGCCACCAGGTGAGGCGAGCGAGCGCGTTGCTGCGGCCGAGGCGACGACCGTTGGCTTGTAGCCGTGATTGAACGCGGCCCGCGCCGTCGAATTCACGCACATGTGCGTCATGAACCCGGCCAAGGTCAGCTCTTCGGCACCGGCACCCTTCAACAGTTCGTCGAGATTGGTTTTTTCAAACGAACTTGGATAGGCCTTCACCACCACAGGCTCGCCAGCACGTGGAGCAACCATATCGGCGATGGCTCCAATCGGCGCAGTGACATCGTAGGGCGTGCCCACTCCGGCGTTGTGCTGAATGTGGATCACCGGACGGCCCGCATCGCGGTAGCGCTTCAGGAGGCGTTGGCATTCGGCCAGTGCGGGTTCCACGCCTTCGAGCTGCATGACACCCTCACGATAGGTGTTCTGGCAGTCGATCAATACCAGTGTCGATTTGCCAATGGTTGTTGGCGTGTGCCCCATGCCGGTAAGTTCGCGCAAGGTGATTGAAGCGGCCATCGTGGAACTCCGGTTGAGAAATGCAGTGATGTTTCAGGGAAGCGCTGCAGCTTCCGGCAGATCGACCGGACGGTCAATTCCGGTCAAGGGTGGGCCGCTCGCATCGAGTGCGTCGATCTCGGCGCCGGTAAAAACCCGCGAGCGGGTGAGGAAGCGCACGCCCTCAGGAGATTCGACCGAGAAGCCCGAGCCGCGCCCCGGCACCACATCGATGATCAGTTGCGTGTGCTGCCAGTAGTCGAATTGGGATTTGCCCATGTAGAACGGCTGGCCAGCAATGACGCCCATGAACACGTCTTGCAACCCAACTTTGAAATCTCCGCGTGGGTAGCACATCGGTGCGCTGCCATCGCAACATCCGCCCGACTGATGAAACAACAGCGGGCCATGGATGGTCTGCAGCTTTTTGATCAGTGTGATCGTCTCTGGCGTGGCCAGAACGCGCTCGGGTACGTTGGCGGTCATCGCGGAGAACTCCCTTTCAGTCTGCGTTAGCTCGCTTAAGTCTAACACATACGAAAAAGCGCGAGGCCCGTTTCCGATCCTCGCGCTACTTTCTAGTGGCGCACGGCGACTCCCCTGCGGGGAGCCGGCCGCCATGCGCGAAGGCTCCATAGTGGCGCACGGCGACTCCCCTGCGGGGAGCCGGCCGCCATGCGCGAAGGCTCCATAGTGGCGCATGGCGACTCCCCTGCGGGGAGCCGGCCGCCATGCGCGAAGGCTCCATAGTGGCGCATGGCGACGCCCCTGATGGGGAGCCGGCCGCCATGCGCGAAGGATTTAGAAGAAGCCCAGTGCGTTCGGGCTGTAGCTGACCAGCATGTTCTTCGTCTGCTGATAGTGGTCGAGCATCATCTTGTGGTTTTCGCGGCCGATGCCCGACTGCTTGTAGCCACCGAAGGCTGCGTGAGCCGGATACAGATGGTAGCAGTTGGTCCACACTCGGCCAGCCTGGATGTTGCGGCCGAAGCGGTATGCTCGGGTCCCATCGCGCGACCACACGCCAGCGCCCAAGCCGTAGAGCGTGTCGTTGGCGATTTCGAGAGCCTGTTCCGGCGTGTCGAAGGTGGTGACCGAGAGCACGGGTCCGAAGATCTCTTCCTGGAACACGCGCATCTTGTTGTGGCCTTCGAGAACCGTCGGCTGCATGTAGTAGCCGTCGGCGAGTTCGCCACCGAGGTTTGCACGCTGGCCACCGGTCAGAACGACAGCGCCTTCCTGGCGGCCAATGCCGACGTAGCTCAGGATCTTTTCGAGCTGGTCGTTCGAGGCCTGGGCACCGATCATGGTGGAGGCGTCGAGCGGATGCCCCTGCTTCACGGCTTGAACGCGCTTCAAGGCGCGGTTCATGAATTTTTCATAGATCGACTTCTGAACCAGTGCGCGGCTCGGGCAGGTGCAGACTTCGCCCTGGTTTAAAGCGAACATAGTGAAGCCTTCGAGGCACTTATCGAAGAACGCGTCGTCGGCATCCATCACGTCTTCAAAGAAGATGTTCGGAGACTTGCCGCCGAGTTCCAGTGTGCACGGGATGATGTTCTCCGATGCATACTGCATGATGAGACGGCCGGTGGTCGTTTCACCCGTGAACGCGATCTTGGCGATGCGCTTGTTCTGCGCGAGCGGCTTGCCAGCTTCGACACCGAAGCCGTTGACGACGTTGAGAACGCCCGGCGGAACAATGTCGCCGATGAGTTCCATCAAGGCCATGATGCTCATAGGCGTCTGTTCTGCAGGCTTTAAGACGATGCAGTTGCCTGCAGCCATGGCCGGCGCGATCTTCCAGATCGCCATCAGCAGCGGGAAGTTCCAGGGGATGATCTGGCCAACAACGCCGAGCGGCTCGTGGAAGTGATAGGCGACAGTGTCCTTGTCGATTTCGCAGATCGAACCTTCTTGGCCGCGGATGACGCCCGCGAAATAACGGAAGTGGTCGATACCTAGCGGCAAGTCTGCGTGTGTCGTCTCGCGGATCGGTTTGCCGTTGTCGAGGGTTTCAACGAGGGCGAGAACATCGAGGTTGGCTTCGATCTTGTCGGCGATCTTATTGAGGACCCTCGAACGCTCGGCATAGGACGACTCGCCCCATGCGGCGCGCGCCTTGTGGGCGGCGTCGAGTGCCAGTTCGATGTCTTCGGCCGTCGAGCGGGCGATCTGACAGATCGGCTTGCCAGTGACGGGCGAGATGTTGTCGAAATACTGGCCGCGGACGGGGGCAACCCATTGCCCACCAATGAAATTGTCGTATTTCGAACGAATGGCCAAGCGGCCTTTCAACGTGTCCATTGCGACGTGAAGCATGACGTTTCACTCCCTTTGTTGTTGTCGTGTTTTTCTTCGTTATGACGACACAAATACAACGCTAGGGGGGACGTGTCTACCTGGCAGGACGGCGGCTGCATGTAGTGCTTTGGTCTACTTTGAGGGCTTTCGCTCTATAGTGCCTAGCTTCAACAACGGCCCCTCGTTGTGGCGATGTGAGGGCGTCACGACGGAAGAGGCGCGGGGTTCAGGAGGGGTCGATGCCTTCAAAAATCGGAGCATCGGCCCATTGCTGCGCTCGGCTCAGATCCTCGGCTTCTCGCACAGTCCACGTGAAGAGTGGCAGGCCAAGAACCTCGCGCACAAAGCGGGTGACCGGGGTGGGCAAAGCCTTCACGTGGTAGGCGACGAAGGCAGGGTGGACGGGGCCGCATTCGAGCAGATGTGCCAGCCGGTAAGCGCGCTCGCGACTGAGCTTGGCGGCCCACCACGTGTCGCCGGTTTCGCTCTCGAAGAGTCCTGAAACAATCCCGCGCGGAATGCTAGGGGCCAGCGCACGCATCGCCGTTAGCACCGCTGGGTCGAACGACATCACGGCGAGCGGACCTGCGTAGGCTTGGCACAACATCGCAATTTCAGAGAGAAAAGCGGCATCTGGCGGGTCCCATTCGCTCTTGATCTCAACCAGCAGCGGCACGCGCCCTTGAACCAATTGCAACAACGCTTCGAAAGTCATAACGCTCGTGCCATCGGGATAGCGCACCGATTTCAGGCTCTCGGCAGTGTGCCGTGCGATAGCCCCGGTGCTGCTCGTAACGCGCTCCAGCGTTTTGTCGTGAAACACGGCGGGCAGGCCGCCCTTGGCTGGGCGCAGATCGCATTCGATGCCGAACCCGCGCGCGATAGCTGCCTCGAAAGCGGCTCGCGAGTTCTCCATTGGACCAGCGGTCGCGTCGTGAAGGCCGCGATGGGCTATGGGGCGCAGAAACTGAGACCTATCGAGGAGCGTCATCAGCGGTCTTTGATCTTGATGATGGCATCGATTTCGACGGCCGCGTTCAAGGGCAAGCTAGCGACGCCGACGGCGGAGCGTGTGTGGCGGCCAGCAGACCCCAAAACCTCGACCATCAAATCCGATGCACCATTGACGACCTGCGGCTGTTCGCCAAATTCCGGGGTGGAGGCCACGAAGCCCGTCAGCTGCAAGACCTGGCCAATCCGATCGAGACTGCCAAGGGCGGCCTTGGCTTGGGCGAGCACATTGAGCGCGCACAGCCTAGCGGCGTGCTGGCCGGTTTCGAGCGCCACATCGGCGCCCAAGAGCCCCCGGACCAAGCTGCCATCGGCTGCTTTCGAGACCTGTCCCGAGATAAACAAGAGGTCGCCCGCAATCAGATGCGGCACGTAATTTGCCACGGGACTTGGCGCGGGGGGCAGGGTCAGGCCCAGTTTTTCCAGCCGCGCCTCAATTTCGCCGCTCATGCAACTGCCTCCTAAAAGTTGGCTTGCGATATCCTTGGGGTGTCAAGCGGATGGACTTGCCCCAGCGATCCACTCTAGTCTCGCCTCTCTTATTCGTTGGTCATCACCGTTTTGCAACGCCTGATGCTGTTTGGTCAGCGCATTTCACGGTTCGATAAAGGGCTTCCGGCCCAGGTGGCTGGAAGACAAGATTTTGGGATTGCAGTCATGACGAACAAACGCAGCGCACTGGCGGGCTTATTCTTCCTCACGTGCACGTTGGCACTGACTGCCGCAGCCCAAGCCGAGACGATTGCATCGCCCGTTGTGTTTGCCGCCCACCGCGCGATCTACGAATTGTCCATCGACAGTTCGACTCCAGGCTCTGGCGTTGCGGCGGTCACCGGCCGCATCGTCTATGAGCTCTCTGGCAGCGCCTGCGAAGGCTACACTCAAAATATGCGGTTTGTTACGGTTACGTCCAATTCCGAAGGCAGCGGGCAGACGACAGATCTCAGAACCTCCAGTTGGGAACAGGTGCCAGCGCAGAAGTTGCGTTTCAGTTCATCGACCTACAGTAACGACCAGCTGGCCGAGCAGGCCCGTGGAACAGCTCAGCGGCCGTCGTTACAAGACGCGCCAGAGGTTGACTTGGCCAAACCGGAGAAAAAGTTGTTCAACATTGGCTCGACGGTCTATTTTCCGATGCAGCACTCGGCGGCGCTCATTCAAGCGGCGCGCACGGGCCAGAAGCAATTCACCGCCGATCTCTATGACGGCTCGGAAAGCGGCTCGAAAGTTTATATGACATCGGCGCTGATTGGTAACAAGCTCGAGCCAGGCAAGGGGGCGGTTACGGCACTCGCCGGGCAAAAAGCAGAAATGGCCTTAGGTGCTGTGGCTTCATGGCCCGTGTCGATCAGCTATTTTGCGAAGACGGGTGATGCGCCGGTGAAGCACAAGGACGAGTTACCACTCTATGAAATGTCGTATCGCTTTCATGAGAATGGCGTGACCAGCAATCTGCGCCTCGACTACGGCGAGTATGCCATGAGAGGTGAGTTGAAAGAGCTGACGTTTCTTGAGCCCAGCAGCTGCCCTGCCGGAACACCGTAAACCGGCTTAAGATACGTCAAGTGATTGATTGGCCATGCTCTTGGCCTCGGCCAAAAGCCAACTCGTAAATTTTACAAGTTGTTCGTCGTTGGCCAAATTTCGGGGCCAGCTGACGCAATACGGTTTGGCCGCCGGAATCCAACGGTCGAGTACCACTTGCAGCAAACCGGATCGTCGGGCCTGCCGGGTCAAGACATCCGATCCGAGCACCACGCCGCCTTGCGCAATCGCGGTATCAAGAGCAAAGCCGGGATCGGAAAAGTTGGGGCCGCTCACGACGTCGAGCGTTGTGAAACCGAAGTGCTGGCACCACATCAGCCATCCGTCGCGGCGCTCGTCGTGAATGAGCTTCAGCCCGCGCATGTCGTCGATACTGGAGACGGGGTTGTTTTTGAGGATGCGCGGCGAGGCCATCGGCGCCAGCCGCTCGTCGAACAGTTTGATTGTCGTGATGCGCGATCCATCGGGTTCACCGCGATCGATGATGACGTCGACCTCTTGAGTATCGAAGTCGTTCAGTTGCTCGGAAGTATCGAGCCACACTTCCGTATCAGGGTTCGCCGCGTGAAACCCGACAAGCCCAGGAACCAGCCAGTGCCGTGCCAGCGCCGGATCGCAGGCAACGATGAGCGTTGCCGTTTTGTTATAGGGCGCCAGCCGTTGCATGCCGAGGCTCAGCGTTTGTAGCGCCGTCTCGACGGTGGCCAAAAAATCTTTTCCTGCGTCGGTCAAAACCAATTCGCGCGGCAGGCGCAGGAAAAGCTGTTGGCCCAGTTCCTTTTCGAGACTGCGCACTTGGTGGCTGACAGCGGCTTGCGTGAGGCACAACTCGTCGGCAGCCTTCGAAAATGAGCCCAATCGTGCGGCCGCTTCGAACCCGCGCAAAGAACTTAACGGTGGCAGGCGCATGCAGAGGACCGGTTGGTTTGACGCGAATGGCGCGATTGAAAGGCATCCGCCATTACATAAACGGTGGCGAGCAGGCACTGAAAATAATGGTGCGCTTATTGCTGACGTTGCGAAAGCGGTGCGGTGTGGTGCTCTCGAAGTAGTAAGCCTCGCCGGCTTTCAGAATGCGGGTCTGGTTGCCGACGGTCAGCTCAATCTCGCCTTCGAGAACGATGCCGCCTTCTTCGCCGCGATGGGTGAGCATTTCCCCGCCCGTATCGCCGCCCGGCTCGTAAACTTCGTGCAGAACTTGAATGGCCTTGTCGCGCCGCTCGCCGGCGACCACCGAGAATTTGACCTTGCCTTCGGTCAATCTCAGCAGTTCATCCGGTCCATAAAAAATCTGCGGGGCGGCGGCGACTTCGAGCGAAAAGAACTCGGCAAACGATAGCCCGAGTGCGTCCGTCAGGCGGTTGAGCGTTGCCACCGAGGGGCTGTGCTTGTTCTGCTCGATCATCGAGATCATGCCGTTCGTAACGCCGGCACGGGCCGCCAGATCACGCTGGCTCATGCCGCGCTTGATTCGAACGGCTTTGAGACGGCCGCCCACATCGACGTTGTCCCGCGTCGGCGAGGCTTCTTTGGGTCTCAGGCGAACTACCGTCACGACAAAGTCTCGCTCTTTCGAGGTTTCAGGCACACATTGATCCTCGCTTTCATAGCACGTTTCATCGAGAATGTTGAGCAGGTTGGTTAAAGTATTGAGCGGGTGAGATGGCCGTTGCCCATCCGGCCTTGGTTCAAGCTCAATGCAGAGATGCGCCGCCCGGCCGGAATTTTCTGAAAAAACCGGCGATATTATACTTGTCAAACCCATTCTAGAATCGGGAGGGCTAGCTTATGACTGAGCTAGCGCCTCGCCCGTCGCTCAAGGATGAACCGCAACACGGGATAGTGAGCCTGTGGGATATGCTAAATTTTCACGCAGCAAAGTTTGTCGAAGTTCTAAACACATTAACTGACGTTGATAGGGCGTTGACCTCTGACCATAGCTTTCTGGCTGGGAAGGGGCAGATGATTGCCCCTACGCTGGTTAAACAGCTAAGTTGGCTTAAGTCCCAGACAGAATCTTTGGGATTGCCTGTGACTGCTGCTGCAGTTGCGACTGCTCTTTATGGAGCCGAACACGTCGCTCAGTATGACGCGGAACAAGTTGGCAGAGAGATGCGTACCCGTCTTCAAGACGTGCGAAGCCGCCTTTGCGATGAACTCCGCAGTAAATACGTTTTTTTGGTTCCGGCGAAGGACCATATCGGAGGTCCAGGATTTGGCGATGTTGTTTCAGCAGCCTTCCCATCCGCCGAATACGATATCGTCGAAGCCCATAAATGTCTGACCTTCGCAAGAACCACCGCGTGCGTTATGCACATGATGCGAGTTCTTGAGCTTGGGCTAATAGCACTAGCGAACGACCTCGGGCTAAAATCGAAATCGGACAATTGGCATTCGATTATTCGTTCAGTCCAAGAAGAGATAAGCGCTCGAAACAAGGGCAGCCACGGAGATTCCTGGAAAGACGTGGATGAGCCGTTTTACTCTGAGGCCGTGGCGCATTTTAGGGTGCTCAAGAATGCGTGGAGAAACCACTCAATGCACGCGAGGTCAAAGTACACAGAAGAAGAGGCAGAGGAAATCTACGTTGCTGCTCGCTCTTTCATGAAGCATCTGAGCGAAAGGCTTTCCGAGCCGGAGCCTTCTGCTTAGGCGTGATCTTGGCGATGGATCGCTCAAATTCCTTGCCGCTCTCATCCACTTCAAGCTGTTTCGCGGTTTCCTGAAATCGCCAAAAAACCTTGCGCACAGTATTCTGATCGCGTTGCTTAAAGTATTGAGCGATGCTAGACAGGAGTGCCTCAGGCCTGTTCCGAGGCGTTGATCAACCTCCCATTGGAGTTCTGACGATGGCTACGTCCGCTGAATTGCATCAACGCAAATTGGCGGCAGTGCCGCGTGGAATAGGGCAGGTGACCAACATCTATGCCCGCGAGGCCAAGAACGCAGAAATCTGGAGTGAAGACGGCAAGCGCTACATCGATTTCGGTGCCGGCATTGCGGTCGTGAACACCGGCCATCAGCATCCCAGAATCACCGCAGCCGTCAAAAACCAGCTTGAAGCCTTCAGCCACGTTTGCTTCCAGGTCACGCCCTATGAATCTTACGTTCGCCTTGCCGAGCGCCTGAACGCCATTGCTCCCGTCCACGGCCCCGCCAAAACCATGCTGGCCTCCACCGGCGCCGAGGCCGTTGAAAATGCAGTTAAAGTGGCGCGCGCGTTCACGGGCCGGGCAGGGATTGTCTCGTTCAGCGGTGGCTTCCACGGCCGCACGCACATGGGCATGGCGCTGACGGGCAAGGTTGTGCCCTACAAAAAGGGCTTCGGCCCGTTCCCGTCAGACATCTACAACATTCCGTTTCCCAACGCCTATCATGGCGTCTCGAGCGAGCAAAGCCTCGCGGCCTTGAAAAGTTTGTTCAAGCATCAGGCCGATCCGTCAAGCATTGCAGGCATCATGATCGAGCCAGTGCAAGGTGAGGGGGGCTTCAACATCGCCCCGTTCGACTTCTTGCGTGATCTGCGCGCCATCTGCGATGAGCATGGCATTTTGTTGATTGGTGATGAAATTCAAACGGGTTTTGCCCGAACCGGCAAAATGTTCGCGCTCGAACACGCAGGTGTGAAGGCCGATGTGGTGACGCTGGCTAAAGGCCTCGCTGGCGGTCTTCCGTTGTCGGCCATCACCGGGCGCGCCGATGTGATGGAGGCTGCAAATCCGGGCGGTCTCGGCGGCACGTATGCCGGCAATCCCGTTGCCTGCGCGGCGGCACATGCTGTGCTTGATATCATCGAAGACGAAAAACTGTGTGAGCGTGCCAGCACCATCGGTTCGATCATTATGGATCGCAGCGCCGAGTTGCAGAAGAACTCTAATCTCAACTGCATCGGAGACGTGCGCGGGCTTGGCGCAATGTGTGCCGTTGAACTCGTCACCGATTTGACGAGCCACGAGCCCGCACCGGCCTTGACAACGCAATTGGTCAAGACCGCGAGCGAGAAGGGCCTCATTCTGTTGTCGTGCGGCACCTACGGCAACGTCATCCGGTTCCTCGTGCCCCTGACAGCCAGCGACGCGCTGGTGCGTGAAGGCATGGATATATTCGCAGCAAGCCTGACGGAAGCCGTGAGCAAGGTTGCGTAATACGGCGCCCTTGCTCTTTGCGGCCAATCTGCTTCTTCGCCTTCATTCAAAAGCTGACACGAGAGATCCATCATGAACGTTCAACTCAAAACCAACGACCTCGAAGCCTTCTGGATGCCGTTCACGTCGAACAAGCAATTCAAGAAGGCGCCGCGTTTGTTCGTGTCAGCCGACCGCATGCACTACACGACAGACGACGGCCGCAAGGTGCTTGATGGCACGTCCGGCTTGTGGTGCGTGAATGCGGGCCACTGCCGCCCCAAGATCGTCGAGGCGATCCAGAAGCAGGCTGCCACACTCGACTTTGCCGGCACGTTCCAGATGGGCCACGTCAAAGCCTTCGAGTGCGCCTCGCGCCTTGTGAATATTGCCCCGCAGGGGTTCGACCATGTGTTCTTCACCAACTCTGGCTCGGAGTCGGTTGAAACCGCTTTGAAGATGGCGCTCGCCTATCACCGGGCGAAGGGCAACGCCACCAAGGTGCGCATGATCGGCCGCGAGCGCGGCTATCATGGTGTCAACTTCGGTGGTACGGCCGTTGGCGGCATTGCCAACAACCGCAAGATGTTCGGCGCGGTTGTGGCTGGCGTCGATCATCTGCGCCATACGCATGATCTGTCGCGCAATGCATTTTCTAAGGGCGAACCTGAGCATGGCGTCGAGCTTGCTGAAGATCTGGAGCGCCTCGTTGCTCTGCACGATGCATCAACCATCGCCGCCTGCATCGTCGAGCCGGTGGCGTGCTCGACCGGCGTTCTTATTCCGCCCAAGGGCTACTTGAAGCGTCTGCGCGAGATCTGCACCAAGCACGACATTCTGTTGATTTTCGACGAAGTGATCACCGCGTTCGGCCGCATGGGCACCAACTTTGGCGCAGACTATTACAACGTGACACCCGACATCATCACCACCGCCAAGGGCGTCACCAACGGCACGATCCCCATGGGGGCCGTGTTCGTGCAGGGCAAGATCCATGATGCCTTCATGAACGGCCCCGAATGGATGATCGATTTCTTCCACGGCTATACCTATTCCGGCCATCCAATGGCGTGCGCCGCTTCGATTGGAACGCTCGATACCTATCAGGACGAAGGTTTACTCACGCGCGCCACAGAGCTTGCTCCCTATTGGGAAGAGCGTTTGCACGGGCTGAAGGGCCTGCCGCACGTAATCGATATTCGGAACATCGGGCTCATTGGCGCCGTTGAATTCGATCCGATTGCTGGCGAGCCGACCAAGCGCGCTTACGACCGCTTCGTGAAGGCTTTTGAGAACAACATTCTCGTGCGCCAGACCGGCGACATCATCGCGTTGTCACCGCCGCTGATCATCTCGAAATCAGAAATCGATCAGTTGTTCGA
>Ga0247836_1001272_pt1 | contig 41420 bp, 34 predicted proteins | sample LaCruzMarch2015__4_FD_187116 | JGI IMG/M metagenome (GOLD analysis project Ga0247836, IMG submission 187116) | Freshwater microbial communities from meromictic Lake La Cruz, Castile-La Mancha, Spain - LaCruzMarch2015_14m | ecosystem: Environmental > Aquatic > Freshwater > Lake | place: Spain... | reverse complement strand
ACCTTGTCTTGGACAAGTGGAAACATTGTAGGTCCATTTAGACGTTATTTCATCAATGGAGCAACAACAGGTAATGCAGGTTTGTTCCCAGTAGGAACGGCGGCTTACAATCGTTATGCTAAGGTTGATTTCACAAGTACACCAGGTTCTGATCAAAACTTAACAGTTTGGTATAAGACTGGTGCACCATTAACGACGGCGAATATTCCTCTGTACAATGGTTTACCATTAACAACACAAGATAATCAGTTGGTACAGAATTATTCGGCAGATGGTTATTGGAACGTTGATCCAACAGGCGGTAATTATACCTCTTCAATTACAAGCGCTCCTTATACAATGACCTTATGGGCTAACAACTTGAGTGGAATGGTAACGCCATCTATTACGCGAATCATCAAAGCAGCGGGTAGCAACAACGCTCAGAATCACCACGTACAGTGGCAAGGAGCAGGAATACACACCCCAATTGCTGGAGGAACAAGTCCAGTTGCATTTGCTATCACAAGCACGAACTTGCAAGGGTTTAGCTGGTTCAACGTGGGATCATCAAACAATCAGGCTTTGCCGGTAGAATTGTTGAGCTTCAGTGGAACGTGTGCGAGTGATCAAGTAAACTTAACATGGCAAACTGCTTCTGAGCACAATAGCTTAAGCTTTGAGGTAGAGAAGTCAAGAGATGGTGAAGTTTGGAGTGTGATCAATACGCAAGCAGCTGCAGGTAACAGCACGCAGTTGTTAACGTACACGTACTTTGATAAAATGGCAACTGAAGGTAACAACTACTACCGATTAACGCAGTACGACATTGATGGCGCAAGTAAAGTTTACGATGTGATCAATGTAAATTGTTCAGGCAGCAGCAAAGGTTACTTCTCAACGTATCCAAATCCAACAACAGGTGCATTCCAAGTGGTGTTGAATAACAAAGATATGTTAGGAACGTCGGTGTTGAATATCCGAGACACGAAAGGAAGTTCTATCTTACATCGTACAATTGATGTGAAATCGGGAATCAACTTATTCAGTGTTCAGGATTTACAATTGGCACCAGGTATTTACTACATCAGTGTAAGTAACGGTGATAAAACAACAGAGATTATCAAGCAAAGCATTCGCTAAAAACAGCTAATCTTTCAATAGAAATGCAAATCCCGGTAAGGCATCTTATCGGGATTTTTTTATTGAATCAACCATAAAACATTTTACTTTTGTTCCATGAATCAGTCTGAAAAATTCTTCCTTCGGCATTTAAGTCAAACAACTCCATTTCCTTTTTTAATTGAGGTGAAAAATGCAAGGGGTGTTTATATTTATGATGTTAATGACAAAGAATATATGGATATGATTGCTGGAGTAGCTGTCAATTCTATCGGCCATTGTCACCCTAAAGTTACTGAGGCGCTTAAAAATCAAATCGATAAGTATTTGCATGTGATGGTGTATGGCGAATTTATTCAAGCTCCCCAAAATGAATTAATCGAAAAATTGATAGCTGTGTTGCCATCGACATTAGATGCGGTATATCCTGTTAATTCGGGAACCGAAGCGAATGAAGCAGCTATAAAATTAGTAAAACGAGTTACCAATAGAACAGAAATAATTGCATTTAAAGGGGCTTATCATGGGAGTACAAATGGTTCCTTAAGTATTTCTTCTAATGAACTTAAAAAGCAAGCGTATCGTCCATTATTGCCTGGGATAAAATTCATTGATTTAAATGATGAGGAACAATTAAATCAAATTACCAAGTATACGGCGGGCGTGTTTTTAGAAACCGTTCAGGGGGATGCGGGTGTTAGGATTCCGAATGAATCGTTTATGAGAGCATTGAGAAAAAGATGTACTGATGTTGGGGCTCTTTTGGTTTTTGATGAAATACAATGTGGTTTGGGGAGAACGGGAAAAATGTTTGCTTTTGAACATTTTCAAGTCGTTCCTGATCTATTAACTTTGGGGAAGGCACTCGGTGGTGGAATGCCAATTGGAGCCTTGATCAGTTCGAGAGAATTATTGAGCCATTTTTCGCATCAACCGATGTTAGGCCATATTACGACTTTCGGAGGTCACCCAGTAATTTCAGCTGCTGCAAGTGCTTGCATGGAGGTGTTAATCAATGAGGTAGATTTGAACGAAGTCGAGCGATTAGGACAATTATTAGCGGATATTATTAGTGCGCATAAAGATATAATTGCTTTTCGTCGTATTGGATTAATGTTTGCCTTTGACATGGTATCTCCTGATCGAGTTGAAAAAGTGGTGAAATCTTGCTTAGAAAAAGGATTAATTACTTTTTGGTTTCTTTCGCATCCAGCATCTTTTCGCTTATCGCCTCCTTTGATTATTACTGAAGTTGAAATACGGAAAGCGGGCCATCTTATTTTAGAGGCTATAGAGGAAACGAGTCGCTAGAAGAAGTTTCATTTATAATAAACTTTTTGATACTTAAATAAAAAGGAAAAGGGTTACCTTTGTTCTTCTATAATTCACATGAAAGTAACAGATCACATTAAAGAAGCGAAGGACACCATATTCTCTTTCGAGATTTTGCCTCCTTTAAAAGGAAAAAGCATTCAATCTATTTATGATGGAATAGATCCTTTGATGGAGTTTCAACCTAAGTTTGTGAACGTTACGTATCATAGAGAGGAATTTATTTATAAAGAGCGAGAAAATGGCCTTTTGGAAAAAATAGCCATTCGTAAACGTCCAGGAACGGTAGGTATTTGTGCTGCTATCATGAATAAATACAATGTAGATGCTGTTCCACACTTAATTTGTGGAGGATTTGGCAAAGAAGAAACAGAAAACGCCCTCATTGATTTGCAGTTCTTGGGAATCGATAATGTACTTGCTTTACGCGGCGATGCGTATAAAACGGAAGCTAATTTTCGCCCACATGTCGATGGGCATCAATATGCAGTTCAGTTAGTTGAGCAAATTTCCGAAATGAATCGAGGAAATTATATTATGGACGACGTGCAACTGGAACCTACCAATTTTTGTATCGGTGCGGCGGCTTATCCAGAAAAACATTTCGAAGCGATGAACCTAGAAACTGACTTGATTCATTTAAAGAATAAAGTGGATGCAGGTGCTGAATACATTGTTACGCAACTATTTTTTGATAATAATAAATATTTTTCTTTTGTAAAGGCTTGCCGTGATGTGGGTATCATGATTCCCATTATTCCGGGAATTAAACCAATAAAAACGCTAAATCACATATCTTTTTTACCAAAATTCTTTCACATTGATTATCCCATAGAACTTTCTTCTGAGTTACTAAAATGCAAGGACAACAAAGCGGTGGAGAAATTGGGAATTGAATGGGGGATCCATCAGTCGATGGAATTAAAGAAAAATAAGGTGCCGTGTATTCATTATTATACGATGTCGAATTCATCTTCGGTAAAAGCCATTGCTAGCAAAGTTTTTTAACTCAATTCTATGAAATATATACAGCTTGTAATTCTTCTTTTAATGCCGGTTTTTTTGGGATACTCCCAAGGTGTTAAATTAACAAACGCTTTAGTCATAGGGCAATTTGATAAAGCAGAAGACCGCTTCTCTATTGAAGTAAATGTTACCGAAATCTTTAATTCTATAGGCATCAAAGCTATCCCATCAATCAACGTGATGAAACAAGGGGCGGATCCTTTAATTTTAGCGTCGGATACGATGGTAAACAACTTGAAAATAAAGGGTTTTGATACTTATGTGGTTGTAAACGTGAAAGGTTATGACCGTAAGTTTAAAAATTCAAGTGCTGAAATGTCCTTGGAAGACGCCTTAAAACAAACCAGTATTTATCATTTATATAAAGATGATATTACTTCGATTACCTTTGAATTTAGTGTATTTCGAAACGGAAAGAGAATCAATACGAACCTATTAAAAGTGGGAAACATTTCAAACCGAGACGATGTCCTAAAACGATTCAGAAAAAAAGCACCCAAGCACCTCTCTAACTATTTCTTGGCTGGCTAGTAATTAGTTATTCATTTGGTAACTCTTCTCTTTTTGCTGATCGGAAGGGTCTCCGTACGCACCACACTTAGGCGGTCTTTCGAATAATTTAATGAATTTAATCTGTGCATGTACCGGCCAATAAGTCGACGAAAACCAGTTCATTCTGCCATTTATTCCGTTGTAATCTCGAATGCCAATAACAGGAAGCGTAATAGTTGGAACCATCATCCAAGCGCGGTTAAAGCGAATCCCCACACCAATGGAATAATGAAATTGAACTTGAAACTTACGATGAAAGTCAAATGGCTGAAGGTTAATTCCATTTTGGTAGGCTTCATCGCTTCGCATGATGTTGTAATCAAAATTAAACCCGATGGAGTTATCAATAAAATATTTCCTTGCCTTTTCTATATTTTTTTTTCCAAAATATACTAAGGTGTGAGCTGAAAACCGACCGTAAAGAAATCCATTGGAAAACGTTCCGCTACTTTCTACACTTGATGTAACTGCGCCTAATGCATTGGTTGAATCAAGATTGGTGGTTTCTTTACCACGGTATTGCTTGTAACCGATTCCCCAATCCGTGTAATCTAATAAGCGTGATTTCTTTAAGAATTTTATGGGTACTAATCCCTTCCATGCGGGGAAATTTACCATTCCTATTTCAGCAAAAAAACCAAGTTTTCCCGCAGGATCTATATTGTATAAGCCACGCTGACCGTTGTTATCAGTGAGTACAAAGGTGGGATTTTGACTTTTCGTCATTTGATACGTAGCACCAAAATTAAATTGGAGTCCAGCATTGGTCACGATAATGTAATCATTTCCCTTTGCACCCTTTTTAAATCCCCCTTGCGCAAATGTTATACACGGTAACAGTAGCGCTATCAGTACAATTTTTTTCATACGATAAAATTGAATTGTTTGCTTTTTTCAGCCAGTATTTCCATTATTTCAGCGCTGTCCCAATCGTTTTCAATTCCAAAAATCGCCATGATTTCATCCATAATTCCATTTTGAATATTTCCTTGCTCGTACGCAACGCTATACCTAATATTGCTGAAGGTAACCTGGGAATACAACGGCATCCATTGTTTTGGATACAAGGCACTAAATTTCGCTTCAATTTTTTTGCGCAAAATAAATGATGGATCACCAACGAAATCACGCATAACGAAATAATTATCTAAGGATAAATCTTGCAAGGCATCGCCATCTGCTTTTCTGGTTCTGCTGTATTCCTCAAATACTTCCGGCCAATTCTCATTGTGTTTTTGCATTAATCCCCATAGTACAGAACAATCTTCAAATCCGGCATTCATTCCTTGACCGTAAAAAGGAACGGTGGCATGTGCCGCATCACCCATTAGGGCTACTTTTCCTTTATGCCAAGGTTGACAACGAATAATCGCAAGATTGGCTAGTGGGTGATCTTCCCACGCATCAGCAACGTTAGGCATCATCGTGTAAAAATCAGGGAATACCTCCAAGAAAAAATCATTCACTGCTTCCCGTGAATTGAGTTTATCAAAGGCATATTTATCGCCTTCATGTGGCATAAAGAGTGTACATGTAAACGATCCATCTTCGTTGGCCAAGGCAATCATCATAAAACGTCCTCGTGGCCAAATATGAAGCGCGTTTTTATCCATTCTATAGTTACCGCTTTCATCAGCGGGCAATAAGATTTCTCGGTACCCATCTGCTATGAAATTCTGACTATAGGTAAAGCGCTGCATTTTTTGCATGGAATTGTACCGAACATTCGAAAAAGCGCCATCTGCTGCAAATACCACATCGGATTGAACGCTGAATGATTCATTCGTTTTATTATTTGTCAAATAGACAATGCCCTTTTCTAAATCTACTTTCTCACAGGTGTGTTCGTAATGTATGGTAGCACCGCCATGCTTTTCAGCCACATCCATCATCGTAGCGTTTACCTTTCCTCTCGATACGGAAAAGATCGCTTCTCCGTCCTTACCGTATTGCTGATAATTTAGGTTTCCCTCTAGGTCGTGCATGACTCTTCCATACATTGGAATCGCGATTTTTCGAACCTCGTCCCCAACTCCTACCGCATCAAGTGCTGTCCAACCGCGAACGGATAAAGCTAGGTTAATGGACTTTCCAGCACTAATTTCAGCTAAACGGATGTCCGATCTTCGCTCGTAAATGGTTACTTTATAGCCTGCTTTGGCAAGGTATACCGCCCATAGCGATCCTACGAGACCTGCTCCAATTATAACTGCGCTTTTATCGTTTTCCATTTTACTTTTGAAATAAGTTTTTACACTTGTTCAACACAAAATTAAGCACTTTGTTCTTTTATAAGTCGATTGCTGCAGACAGTTATTCACAACATTTAGTTTGTTTTCTTTTTCTGCTGCTTCAATTGCTGAGTTTTTGAAATTTTTAGTATCTTTCTATCACAAAATCCTTCGCTTAGCGCTTACGCAAAACAATTTGTACTTTTGTTTCTAATTTTTAGGTATGTCTGTTCATAAAAACGTAAAAAAGGTTACCACGCATACGCTTCACGAGATGAAAGCAAATGGAGAACGAATCGCAATGCTGACCGGCTATGATTTTTCCATGGCTCGAATTTTAGATGAAGCGGGAATTGATGTTATCCTAGTTGGGGATTCTGCTTCGAATGTAATGGCAGGTCACGAAACCACGCTTCCTATTACACTTGATCAAATGATCTATCATGGCGCTGCAGTAGTTAGAGCGGTAAGTCGTGCTCTGGTAGTGGTTGATTTACCTTTTGGTAGTTATCAAGGAAATTCCAAAGAAGCGCTTTCAAGTTCGATTCGAATTATGAAAGAAACAGGCGCTCATGCTGTCAAAATGGAAGGTGGCCAGGAAATTTTGGAATCGATTCAACGAATACTTACGGCGGGCATTCCAGTCATGGGACACCTTGGACTTACACCACAATCGATTTATAAATTTGGCACCTATGTCGTAAGGGCAAAAGAGGAGGAAGAGGCGAATCGACTCATTGAGGACGCCTTGTTATTAGAAAAAGCAGGTTGTTTTGCTATTGTTCTTGAAAAAATACCCGCTGTTCTTGCCGAAAAAGTAGCGAAAATGTTACAGATTCCGATTATCGGAATTGGCGCAGGGTCTGGTGTAGATGGCCAAGTTTTAGTGGCGCATGACATGTTAGGAATCAACAATGAGTTTAATCCACGCTTTGTTCGGAAATATAATGACCTGCACAATCAAATGTTAAAGGCCTTTAGTTCGTATATTTCGGACGTGCAATCGGGTGATTTTCCGAATGAAAAGGAACAGTATTAATACTGCAATGAAATTAATTTTCCTTCTTTGTCTTTTTGGCTTGTTTGCCTGTTCCTCTGAAAATCAAAAAACAGTTGAACCCAAAAGTAAGCTGGCTTATGCGCGTTGGCTTTCCATTACAGAGTCTGAGAATGGGGTGTTAATTAGCATTACAAATCCAGATAATATCACAGAAAAATTCGACTATTTTATTGGGGAAAATGGCCCAGCAAACGCTACAACTATTTCGGTAAGCGGCAATGGACTTGCAGTTCTTTCCTCCACACATGTTGGCATGTTGGGATTGCTTAATGAAATTAATGCCATTTCAGCGGTAGCTGATAAGAAATTCTGTTACAATAAGGAACTTAATAATCGAATTGAAAATGGGAAGGTGGTTTCCTTGGGACAAGAAACAGATTTATCGGCCGAAATGTTGTTGAATTCAAATTCGAAATTAGTGGTATATAGCGCTTTCTCAGGAAAATTAGCCATCGATAATAAGTTGAAAAAACTAGGAATTATTACCATTCCAAATTTTGATTGGAGAGAAACGCATCCTTTGGGAAAAGCACAATGGTTATTGCTTTTTGGCTATCTAACCGGCAAACAAGACTTGGCTAAAAAGGAATTCGCTGCCATCGTTAAAAGGTACAATGAGGTGAAAAGTCAATCGAAAAAATCGAATGTGAAAACTTTAGTGGGCAATTTATCAGGGGATTTTTGGTACGCTCCAGCTGGTGAAAGTTACAATGCGACTTTATTAAAAGATGCCGGTGTAAATTATATCTTCAAGAATAGTAAAGGTACAGGAAGCTTGTCTTTGTCCTTGGAATACGTTTTTAGTAAGTCGGATGCTGTTAGTTTATGGCTCAATCCTGGATTTATGAGTAAAGAGTTAATCGTTGCGAGTAATCCCAAAGCAGCTTATTTTCCGGTGTATTCCAAAGGTGAAATTTATTGTTATGCCTACGATATGAATCGTTTCTGGGAGATGAGTGCGGTTCAACCGGATCTTGTGCTAAGTGATCTTCAACAAATTATTGATAAATTTAATTCAACCAAAAAACTACATTTTTACAAGAGGGTGGAATAACTATGAAATATCGCATTCATTTCTTTTTGTTATTTGCAGCGTTCGCCTTGGTGCTTATCTCGGTATTGCATCTGTTTGTCGGGAAAATCCCCTTGTCTTTTGCTGATTTCTCCGCGGCCTTCTTTAAAAATACGCCTCTTTCTACGAATGAACTATTAATGAGGGAATTCAGAATCCCGAGATTGATCATGGCGATTGTTGGGGGAGGAGGCTTGGCTTTGGCGGGCATGTTAATGCAAACCTTGTTCAACAATCCTTTAGCTGGTCCGTATGTGCTTGGGATAAATTCGGGCTCAAGTTTGTTGGTGGCGCTATCGACCTTAACGGGATTTACTTTTTTAGGAACTCAGCTAAATATTGTCTTTGCGGCCATCGTTGGCGCCTTCATTTTTGGGATGATTATCTTGCTCTTTTCGCTGTCGGTTAAATCACATATTTCCTTGCTTCTAATTGGTTTAATGCTTGGTAGTTTTACGTTTGCTGTGGTGTCTATTTTAGAATTAAGTGCTGCGGCGGAACAGTTCAAGTCGTTTGCTGTATGGGGAATGGGATCCTTACAACAAGTAGAAATGTCTCAAGTTCCATTGATCTTACTCTTCTTTTTGGGAAGTGTACTTAGTTCGTTCTTATTGATAAAACCGCTTAACATGTTAGTTTTAGGGGAAGATTCAGCTGTTATGCTTGGTCTCTCTTTACGCAAGACTAGAATTCTTATCATTTCTGTGACGGCCCTTTTTACAGGATTGATTACCGCTTATTGTGGCCCCATTGCTTTTGTAGGGTTGGCTGTTCCCAATATCACTAAGTTATTGTTCCGAACGCAACAACATGCCTGGTTAATTGGTGGGAATTTAATTATTGGCGCTTTGTTCTTAGTTTCTTGTGATGTGGTGATTCAATACCTAGAAGAAACGGTTCATCTTCCTTTAAATGCATTAACATCGATTATTGGTGCTCCATTTGTGATCTTTATTTTGATAAAAAAAGTAACATGATTTACTTTAAAAACACGCTTATTGGATACAAAACCAGTTTATTTGAAATAAATGAGTTGTGTTTATATACCGGAAAAATGTATTTGTTAGCGGGAAAAAATGGGACGGGAAAAACAACCTTGCTAAAGTCACTCGTTCGTTCGGTTCCTTTACATGGCGGTCGGATTGAGCTAAATGGAAAGGACTTACATCAACTTGAAAAAAGAATGCTTCCTCAATTCGTCGCCTTTGTGGAAAGTCGCTTCAATGGCATTCCATTCCTCACCTTAAAAGACTATATTTCATTAGGAAGAGCGCCACACACCAATGCATTTGGGCGACTAAAAGAAAGTGATATCCAAAAAACAATGGAAGTCATGACGCTTTTAAACATTACTGATTATCAAGATAAATTTACGGATGAATTAAGCGATGGAATTCGTCAGTTGGGTGCAATCGCTCGCGCTTTGGTGCAGGAAGCGCCCATATTATTGTTAGATGAGCCGACTGCTTTTTTGGATTTTGAAAACAAGGATTTGTTAATGAAAACGCTAAAAGAAATTGCGGTTTCTCAAAACAAATGCATCATTTGTTCTTCACATGATCTCGATTTAAGCATTGAATTAGCTTTGCCAACTTTAGCGGTGTCTTCCAAAGAAAATAAACTTGTTTTATTGGATTCTCCACAAAACAAACAGGAAATAATCGGGCTTATTTGTTAAGTTAATTGACTGAAAATTTCTTGGTTGTGTAGCGCCCATTTTCATAAATCTTGAGTAGGTAAGAGCCTTTTGATAGATTCGAGCAATCAATTTTTAGTTGATTTGAATTCACAGCTTCTTTCGTCAATGTCCTGCCTGAAATGTCTAAAATTTCATAGTATCCAAGGAACTGTTTTTGAAATTCTACATGTAACATGTCATTCGTTGGGTTAGGATAAAGACTAAAGTTTAGCTGCGCTTCACCAACGCCTCCTTGTAGGGTAATAAAATTACTGGTGTCGCATCCATTTGCGGACATAACAGAAACGGTAAATGTCCCACCGAAGTCTACCGGAATCAAAAGGGTATCATTTGTTTCTCCAACCATTATTTGTCCGTTTACATACCATTGGTAATAATCACCAGGCGTTGGGGTGCTCATGGTTTGAAAATTATCATAATAAATTAGCGCATTGATGCCCGGTTGGGCACAAGTCGTTTGATTAACAGTTCCGGCAGTATTAATTAAACTCGCCTGAAAATCAGCTAAAGCATAACAATCGGTATTCAATACATAATTCAACCAAGGATCTAAAATTTCAAAGGTTTTTTGCTGTTGTTGAGCACGCGTTATTGAAATCCCTTGCGAAGAGGTGCTTTCTCCAAAGTCGCAATTGAAATTTGAATTGGCGAAATAACAATGCGCCCCACCTGTAATGCTCACGTACGATTTACACGATGACGCCAATCCTTGGTACATGGGAAGGTGATTGTCGATCGGGGGTGTTACACCATCATTACTTCCTGAAAAAATAAGCGCAGGAACATTGATGTTTCCACACACCGAAACAGCTGAAGGATTTGTTTCTGCAGGAGCGAGACCCACAATTCCGGCAATCGAAGTATTGTTTTCAGCGGCAAGCATGGTGGCTCCTCCTCCCATGGAGTGACCCATAATAACGACTTTTTGCTTTACTTTTCCATTGAATGGAGAACCAGCAGTTCCATTCAAAGCCAACATTTTTGAAGCAACTAAGGCTAAATCAGCGCCGAAATCCCCATGACTGGGAGCGGGAATTAAACTTCCTTCCGTGCGCACAAATGCAAGTATATATCCTTGAGGCACCAAATGCTGCCAAATGTTGGAGTAGGCATCCCATGACATAGCAAAACCATGACCAAATACGATGACAGGAAAGTTTGGATAACTTGCCACTGCTGTGTTCTCTCCAGCGGTATAGCTAGGATAATATATTTCTGTTTGAATTTGTCGGCCCGCTCCTCCACCAGAACCAAAGCCCCCATTTCGCGAGGGATCGTTGAAGGTGATGGTGCTATGTCCGATTTGATATTGAGAAAAACAATAAAGTTGAATTAGGGTGGCGGCTATGACAAAAATAGACTTCATAATGAATTTCTTTTGTATTTCAAAAGTAGTCAATATTAATTACTCCCCCAATTCCCTTTATCCAAGCTTCTAAACTGGATCGCTTCGGCGATGTGATTCACTTGAATTTTTTCATGTTCGTCGAGATCGGCAATGGTTCTTGCCACTTTTAAGATGCGTTCGAATGCCCGCGCTGATAAGCCCATTTTTTGCATCGCTTGCTTAATCATTAGGTGTCCTTGCTCATCTGCCTTACAATGTACTTCAAATTCTGCTTGTGTCATTTGTGCGTTGCAATGGGTATCGGTCGTTTCTAGGTAACGTTTTTCTTGAATGCCCCGCGCTTTTATGACCCTGGTTCGTATCGATGCGCTATTTTCATTTTGAATGGTAGAGGTTAATTCATCGTAGCTAACGGGCGTCACTTCCACGTGTAAATCGATGCGGTCTAATAAGGGTCCGGATATTTTGTTAAGGTAGCGCTGCACTACGCCGGGTCCACAAACGCACTCTTTTTCTGGGTGGTTGAAGTAGCCACATGGACATGGATTCATGGCGGCAATTAGCATAAAACTTGCCGGAAAATCGACCGTGAATTTCGCACGGGAAATCGTGATGAATCGGTCTTCTAATGGCTGTCTCAAAACTTCCAGTACGCCTCTTTTGTATTCGGGTAATTCGTCTAAAAATAATACGCCGTTGTGCGCCAGAGAAATCTCACCCGGTTGTGGATAGGTTCCGCCTCCAACTAACGCGATGTCTGAGATGGTGTGATGAGGTTTTCGGAAGGGCCGTTGAGTAAGCAAGCCCCGGTTTATTTTTACTTTGCCTGCTACGCTATGAATTTTCGTCGTTTCTAAGGCTTCTTCCATTGACATGGGCGGTAAAATGGTGGATAATCGTTTGGCAAGCATCGACTTTCCAGCGCCTGGGGGGCCAATCAAAATTACATTGTGGCCGCCTGCTGCAGCGATTTCAAAGGCACGCTTAATGCTAAATTGCCCTTTAACGTCCTTAAAGTCAACATCGGAAATCTTTTGCTGTTCATAAAATGTATCGGCCATATTGAATTGACTTGGACTGAGTGTGCCGGTGCCATTTAAAAAATTAACAACCTCGTCTATATTTTTTGCGCCAAGCACATCAAGTCCAACGACAACGCTTGCTTCTTTGCAGTTTTCTAAGGGAATAATAATTCCCTTGAATCCTTCTTTCTTTGCTTGTAAAGCGATTGGTAAAATTCCTTTTGTTACTTGAATGGAACCGTCCAATGATAATTCGCCGATTAATATATATTCTTTTAATCGTTCGGTCTGAACTTGTTCGCTCACTGCTAAAATCCCTATGGCAATTGGGAGATCATAAACGGACCCCTCTTTTCTAATATCTGCTGGGGCAAGATTAACCGTAATTTCTTTTCCCGGAAATTTATAGTTGTTGTTTTTGAACGAGGCACGAATCCGTTGTTGACTTTCTTTTACCGAATTATCGGGAAGTCCGACCATGAAAAAGTTGATTCCAATTCCCAAATTCACTTCAATGGTTATGGTGGTGGCAGTAATTCCAAAAACACTGCTTGTATACGTTTTTACTAACATTTTATCTTAATTTTATTTGTTTCTTCCTTTAAGTTAGTGAAAAAGATGACTTGGATGCAAATTATTTTGATGCTATTTTAAGTAATCACCTATTTATTATTGGTAATTAAATAGGTTAATGGTCAAGGAGTTGAAACAATATAATTATATTTTAATGTTTGAAAACGCAAATTCAAAACCCTTGGAATTTAGTTATTAGTGTTAATGTTTAAGGGAAACGTACTAATCCAAATAGATTAATAAGGCAGGGATAATCATTCATTCAACTAGGCTGTTGCTTTTGATAGCGGATGTTAAGGTGTCAATAATCTGTTGCTCTCTAGTCGTCATTTGTAAAATTGTTTAGTTATTACAAACTATCGCCTATGCTGTCGTTTTATAATGACCGATAACGTTTTGCAAGCAGGCGCTCGACCCGCCTTTACTACAAATCGATTCGTTGAAGTTAGATTTATTTTTTCACAATATATCGTTTTTGCGAAGAAAAAATCGGGTTGGCGCTTGCTTGCTGTTAGCGTTTCGTTGATTTGATTATTTCAATATTATTAATTAATTTTTAAGTGAAATCTAATAAGGAATACTTTAACGTTCGATTATAATTTTCTTTGTATATGTATGATCATCTGTTCGAATTATTGCAAAATAAACTCCATTGGGTAATCCTAATTTTAATGATGTGTTTTCTGATGTAATATTAAACTCATTCATTTTTCTTCCAAACGAATCTATTATCGTTAGAATTATTTTTTCATTTTTAAATTCATTCATAGAAATATTTATTTCCCCATTAGATGGATTTGGAAAAAAATTAATGTTCCTGAACTGAATAAGACTTTGAATGGATGTATTTTCTGAAGAAGATATTTCAATACTATCTATTGCAGCATAACCACTTTTAATAAGGTCAAATACTATTGTTATTGTACTGTCAAGTGAATTGCTTATATCAAGACTCGTTGAACATAAAAGCCAATTAAAAGTATATGGAGTAAGGCCTGGGGCGTTACCAAAAATGGTGTCCTCATCTAGAATAGTGCCTGGCGACGCAAAAGAAAAAATTCCACCTGGTGTATCATATACTTTTAAATTCATTTCAGCCGTATCAAGCCCAAAAGGACCACCGCAGTTAGGAATATCAATTGGTGATAAAAGAAATGACAAATTTAAAAAAGGCAACATTTGTGCATTTAATGTCAGAGCTAATTTATCATTTTGGAGGTTAGCATTATTCAACATGCCAATGCAGTAGTTTGCTCCTAGTCCGGAAGGGTCGTTGTATTGTGTTCCTTGAATTATAATTGTCTCAATTGTATTCAGTTGCTGAAAATTACCTCCACCACCTATACCAAGACCAGTTCCTCCCCAAAGTGTATTTACCTGGTTATTATCAAGATCTATACTACATGTTGACACAGGTGGAATTAATGGCGTCTCAAAACTGTTCTTGTATAAGAGTATATTTTGGGCAAAACCAATTTTAGCGTTAAATAGAATCATAATAATTGCAAGAAACGGCCAATGTAAAATTTGATTTTTCATTTTGATTTAATTTATTTCTGTTAATGCTTACTCTAAATGGTTTTCAGCAACCCCATTTTTATTTGTCATTAAATTAACTTGTTCTTCTCGAATTCATTTTTTTAAAATTGTCTCAAATGTGGGTAAATCCACCAATGAACGCTAACTTATATATATGCGCTACAAACTTTCGTATATACGCCCAAAATAGATAGATTGACGAAGGATTGTTTCGTTTATTTATTTTAAAGGTACTTCTAAATTTTTATAGTTCATCAAAAGGTCTCTGATTTGTTGAACACTTTTTGCGCTAACATGTGAGGAGATCTTTCCAAAATAAACTATATCTTGGTTTCTCCTAACCCAATACTGCGCGTTCGTATAATTTCTGCTAGATAGTGCGTACATTTGCCTACGTTTTTTTTAAGCATGACAGATTTACTTTCTAAATTAGAAGCCATTCATTATCGTTTTCTTGAAGTGGGTAATTTAATTACGGATCCCGCTATTATTTCGGATATGGACCGCTATGTTATATTGAATAAAGAATACCGTGATTTAGATCTCCTCAACATCATCTATAAACAATACAAAAATCTTTTAGAGAACATTCAAAGTTCTAGGACCATGTTGGAAAGTGAAAAGGATCCTGAAATGCGCGAAATGGCAAAGATGGAAATTGATGAATTAGAGAAAAGCAAGCCTGTCCTCGAGGAAGAAATAAAATTGATGTTGATTCCTAAAGATCCGGAAGATGATAAAAATGCCATCATGGAATTACGCTCTGGAACGGGCGGGGATGAAGCTTGTATTTTTGTCGAAGATATCTTTCGCATGTATACCATGTTTTTTAAAAATGTTGGTTGGCAATATGAGATAATTAACTCTTCTGAAGGATCAGTCAAAGGCTTTAAAGAAATATCCTTGAGTATAACGGGTCAAGGACTTTATGGTATGTTGAAGTTCGAATCGGGTGTGCATCGGGTGCAACGTGTTCCCGAAACAGAATCCCAAGGGCGTGTCCATACTTCGGCTATTACGGTAGCGATTTTACCTGAAGCGGAAGAAGTGGATTTTGAACTCGATATGAATGACGTCCGAAAAGATACCTTCCGTGCATCAGGTGCTGGTGGGCAACATATTAATAAAACAGAATCCGCTATCCGATTAACCCATATTCCAACAGGTGTGGTGGTGGAATGTCAAGACGGTCGGTCTCAACACAAGAATTTAGCCCAAGCAATTTCAGTGCTTCGGTCTCGTTTATACCAAGCTGAATTAGATCGTTTGCACAATGAACGTGCTGCTCATCGTAAAACATTGGTTTCTACAGGAGATCGTTCGGCAAAAATTAGAACTTATAATTATCCGCAAGGTAGAATAACGGATCACCGCATAAATAAAACCATGTATAATTTAGGGGTGTTTATGAATGGTGATATTCAAGAAATGATTGACGCGTTAAAAATGGCCGAAAATGCCGAAAAATTAAAGGGGGATAACGTATGACAAGAAGTGAATTAATTGCTCAAATTCATCTGAAAAATTCCTTTTTATGCGTGGGATTAGATCCCGATTTAACAAAAATTCCCAAGCACTTATTACAGTTAGAAGATCCTGTATTTGAATTTAATAAAGCGATTATCGATGCCACAAAGGAATATTGCGTCGCTTACAAACCAAATACGGCATTTTATGAGGCGCTTGGCGTAAAAGGATGGATTTCCCTTGAAAAAACAATTAACTACATCCCAAAAGATTGTTTCATTATTGCAGATGCTAAACGAGGCGATATTGGCAATACTTCCTTGGCGTATGCCAAAGCATTTTTTGAAACCTTGCCATGTGATGCCATAACGGTTGCTCCATACATGGGTGCGGATAGTGTATTGCCTTTCTACACGTACAAAGAGGCATGGGTTGTGCTTTTGGCGCTAACCTCCAATACGGGATCGGCAGATTTCCAACTATTGGAAGTAAACAATCAAACGTTGTATGCCGAGGTAGTTAAAAAGGCAATAACGTGGGGAAATGACGCCAATACGATGTTTGTTGTTGGAGCAACCCGAGGAAAGGAAATTGCAGAATTGAGGAAACTGGCACCTTCACATTTTTTCTTGGTACCTGGTGTAGGTGCCCAAGGAGGCTCGCTGGAGGAGGTGTTTAATTATGGTGCTAATAAAGAGGTGGGACTTTTGGTGAATTCATCAAGGGCTATATTATATGCCGAAGATGGTGAGGGTTTTGCGAATGGGGCAAAAAAAGAAGCGCTGAAGATACAAACTGAAATGGCTATGTATCTTCAGCGCTTGCGCTGAAATAAAATAGAATGTTATTTAGAAGCTAAATCGCTATTTTTTTCGACGTTGATTTTTCCATAAGCATCACAACCAGCTTTTCTAGAGGCGCCGCAAGAAGACAAAATAACTGTAATTACAGTTAAAAGAATTAATAAATTTGCTTTCGTTTTCATAATAGTTTGTTTTGTTGTTTGTGACTCCTCTAACGGAATGTTATATGGTAAAGTTACAAAAAAGATTGGAAGTAAATTGATTTAATATTAAATTATTTTAAAATATGCCTTTATTTTCGCCTCGTTTCCGGCTATTTTATACCCTGGTAATATTTTATTTATTTATGCCTAATAATGGCTTTTCTCAAAGTAAAACTATCTTATTTACAGCAGCTCAAAATGAAGTTTTACCTAAAAACATAAAGACTTCGCTTCGTGTTCCAAGCAAGACGAATATAAAAGCTTTTTTATCAGAATTTAGATTTGATTTGGTTAAGAAAGGCTACTTTTTGGCAAGTATCGATTCTACCAAGGAATCAAAAGAGAATATTGAGGCCTTTGTCTTTCTAGGACCTAAATTCCAAAAGATAGCCTTGCTGATTACCGAAGAAGATTACCTGTTCTTGCGTCGAATAGGATTTTATGGCTTAATGAAACGTACCGATCAAACAATTGCACTTTCACCTGCGCAGTTAAGCAGTACCTTACGCCAAATTTTAGCTTGTCTTAATCAAAATGGCTACCCATTTGCACAAATTTCATTAGCGAATTCCGAAATTACAAGCAATCATATTGCAGCCACATTAAAAATAGTAAAGGGAAGACAGTTGGTTTGGAAAGCTATTCAGGTGAAAGGGGATTCTACGTTTTCTATAGCGTCTATTCAAAGTATTTCGGGTATTCATATTGGGGAGATTTATAATGAAGAGCAATGGAGAAACTTGGATCAAAAATTAAAACAGATTAATCATATTCAAGTTGTAAAACCATCTGAATTATTATTTACAAACGATGGGGTGGAGTTATTTCTGTATTTAAAATCGGCTCGGATAAGTAGTTTTAACGGTGCATTGGGATTACAACCCAACCCAATAAGTCAAAAAATTGGACTTACAGGCGAGCTTCAATTAAAATTGGTCAATACTATGCGACAAGCTGAACAGATAGATTTTAATTGGAGAAGTATTCAACCTGCGACTCAATCCTTGATGTTAAGGGTGAATTATCCGTATCTATTCAAAACTACTTTCGGTCTTGATGGTAAATTTAATTTATATAAAAGGGATTCCACATTTTTAGAAATGAAGGGTTCGCTGGCAATTCAATATCAATTTAAAAACGGCAATTATTTAAAAGGTATTTATCAATATTACTCCAGTGACCGCCTAGCAGGAACAGGAGCAAGCTCGGGATTCAGTCAATCGGTTTCGTGTAAAACATCGGCATTTGGCTTAGCATTTTTGAAAAAAGAATTGGATTACATCCCTAATCCTTCCAAAGGTCAGGTGCTTAATGTGGAATTATTTGTTGGTAGTAGGGAGGCAAAAACGGATACGGTTTCAAATTCAACCTCCACCATTTTTAAAGGATCGATTTCTTTTGAGAAATATATTCGTTTAGCGGCAAGACATGTCTTAAAGGGCGCCATTGCCTACGACTTTTATCAAGCGCCCGTAATTTATCAAAATGAACGATTCCGCTTCGGGGGATTAACAACACTTCGTGGATTTAATGAGGAAGAGATTTTTGGGACATCTAAAGCGATTATGACGATTGAGTACCGATTTTTAGTGGATAAAAACTCTGCGGTATATATGTTTTATGACCAAGCAATTTATGAAGATCGTTCCGCTAGTTATAGTAAAGACCATCCTTTTGGTGTAGGGCTAGGCTTTTCTATTGGTTCGAAAATTGGCATATTTTCAATTAATTATGCGATTGGGAAGCAATTAACGAATCCCTTCGATTTAAAACAAGGAAAGGTGCATTTTGGATATATTGCTTATTTTTAAAAATGTACCTTTGTTGGCATGGCAAAACAAGTGCTTTATTTGTCCTATGATGGGATTACCGATGCCTTAGGACAATCCCAAATATTGCCCTATGTGTTGGGATTGGAAAAGCTGGGCCATTCATTTCACATGATTAGTTTCGAAAAAAAGGAGACGTATTTTCTGTTTCGAGCCAATATTGAGCAGCAGCTGCAAGGGACAAAAATCACTTGGCACCCATTTTTCTACACCAAAAAACCTCCTGTGCTATCTACCTTGTACGATTTGAAGCGCATGAAGAAAAAAGCAATTGCCTTGCAATCACAGCATCATTTCGATCTAATACATTGCCGTAGCTACCTGCCAGGAATTATCGGATTACAACTTAAAAATAAAATGCCCTGTCAATTTCTATTTGATATGCGTGGTTTTTGGGCAGATGAAAGGGTAGAGGGGAAAATATGGAATTTGAGAAATCCAATCTTTGCCTTGATTTATAATTACATTAAACGCAAAGAAGGAATAATGTTAGCTCAAGCAGACTCAATTGTTTCCTTGACCAATGCTGGTAAATTTGCCATGAATGAATTGTATCCCGATTTAGCACTCTCCTCAAAAATTAGCGTGATTCCATGTTGTGTTGACCAACAGCTATTCAATCAGGAAACTGTACTTAAAACGAACAATGATCTAGAAACCTTGAAGAAAGATAAAATTATTTTAGGGTATGTTGGCTCCTTAGGTACTTGGTATATGTTGGATGAAATGTTAGCTTTTTTCAAGATTCAAAAACTAAAAAATGAAAAGCTTCATTTCCTTTTTTTAACCAAAGATGCAAAAGAATTGGTGCATACAAAAGCGAAAGAAAGACAAATAGCTATTGAAGATATTACCGTTTTATCGGTTCCTTATCAAGAAATGCCCAGTTACATTCAGTACATTGATTATGCTATATTTTTTATTCGACCTACTTTTTCAAAACAAGCATCTTCGCCCATAAAGCAGGCAGAATTTATGTCTATGGGCATTCCAATTATTTGTAATGCGGGCGTTGGGGACACCAAAGAAATCGTTCTACAAAATACCGCAGGATATGTTTTTGATGAGCTATCGTTCACTGCATTTGATGAATTTAATTTTAAGGACCATTCTTTTGAGAAGGAAAAAACGATGAATGCCGCAACGACTATTTTTTCTCTACAGAAAGGTGTTGAGATGTATAATACGATTTATAATAATGGCCATGCATAAAAAACGAATCGCTATTCTTGCGCCATATCCATCGGATGAAGCTCCTTCTCAGCGCTTCCGGTTTGAACAGTACCTTTCGATTTTAGAAGAAAATGGCTATGAATATGCTGTTTTCCCATTTTTAGATTTAGACTCGTGGAATCATTTTTATAGCAAAGGAAAATTCTTAAAAAAGACGTTTGGCTTTTCTAAAGGGTTTTTCAAACGCTTGATCTTGCTTTTTTCGATCCGGAAATATGACCATGTTTTTATCCATAGAGAAGCATCTCCAATTGGGCCACCAATTTTCGAGTTTATTATCTCTAAACTGCTAGGCAAGAAATACATTTATGATTTTGATGATGCCATTTGGATGGCGAATTACAGTCAAAATAATGCCCGTTTCCATCGATTGAAAGCCTACTGGAAAGTTAAGTATTGCATTAAATGGGCCGGAAAAGTGAGCGCGGGAAATGAATACTTGGCAAGTTATGCCAGGAAATTTAATGCGGAGGTTCAAATAATTCCTACAACGATTGACACAGAAAACCACCATAATTCCATTATTGATTACCAAAAAGAACAAATAACCATTGGTTGGACGGGAACACATTCAACGCTGCGTTATCTATTGCCATTATTGCCTGTTTTCAAAAGTGTTTCGGAGAAATATAATGTTCCATTGGTGGTTATTTCAAATGAAAATCCCCATTTTGACTTAGCGAATTTTACATTTATTCAATGGAAAAAAGCCAGCGAAATAGAAGACCTGAAAAAAATTAGCATTGGTGTGATGCCGCTCGAAATGGATCAATGGTCGGAAGGGAAATGTGGATTTAAAGGTCTTCAGTACATGGCATTAGGCATTCCAACGGTGGTGTCACCAGTTGGGGTGAATAAGGAAATTGTCGATCATGAAATTAATGGGTTTTTAGCTGCGGATCTTGTGGATTGGCAGCGCTATTTGGAACAACTTATCTTGGATCCTGCGTTACGAGAAAAAATTGGGAGGAGTGGTCATCAAAAAGTAATGGCTAATTTTTCTGTTTTAGCTATAAAAAATAAATTCCTTCAACTTTTTATCAAATGAAATTAATTTTTGCTTCGCACAATGAAAATAAAACGGCTGAGATCCGTCAACTACTTCCTGCAGGTATCGAATTGCTATCGTTAAATGATTTGAATTTTCAGGAAGAAATTATCGAGACTTCCGATACCTTGGAAGGTAATTCTAACTTGAAAGCAGCTTATATATATTCCATTTTTAAGTTGCCATGTTTTGCCGATGATTCCGGTTTAGAAGTAGATTTCTTACAAAATAGGCCAGGGGTTTATTCTGCTCGTTATGCTGGCGAACCCAAAAATGATGATAATAACATGAATAAGTTGCTGGATGATTTGAAAGGAATTCAACATCGAAAAGCCCAATTCAGAACCGTTATTACCTTAATGCTTGAATCGGCGACCTATTCTTTCGAAGGCATTATTACAGGCGAAATTACGGAGCAAAAAATAGGGGTAAATGGTTTTGGATATGACCCCATCTTTCGACCGATTGGCGAAGTAAAAACTTTTGCGCAAATGTCCTTGAAAGAAAAAAATTCACGAAGTCATCGCGCACTAGCCTTGGAAAAGATGATTTCATTTTTATCTTTGGGTAAATTCTCCAACTAAAATATAACTATGAGTTTAGAAGAACGTTTTTTGAGATATGTTGCCATTGATACTACGTCCGATCCTACGGCGACTTGTTTTCCCTCTACTGAAAAACAAAAGCATCTTTCTCGCTTATTGAGCGATGAATTATCAGCACTCGGCTTGGTGAATGTGGAAATGGATGAGTGGGGCTACGTTTTTGCAACAATTCCTAGTAATTCGCCCAATAGTAATGCACCAACGATCTGTTTTTGTTCACACGTTGATACAGCGCCTGATTGTAGCGGAACGAATGTCAAACCTTTGGTCCATCGTTCGTATTCGGGTCAAGATATTGTCTTACCAGACGATACGACTCAACGTATTACCACGGAGAGACATCCCTATTTGAAAGAAAAAATCGGGGATGACATTATAACCGCAAGTGGCTTAACGCTTTTAGGTGCAGATGATAAAGCGGGTGTCGCTATCATAATGGATTTCGCTGAATTTATCATTAGCCACCCGGAAATAATTCATGGCAATATTCGGATACTTTTCACCCCTGATGAGGAAGTTGGAAGAGGAGTTGAAAAACTAGACATGAAGAAATTAAACGCCGATTTTGGTTACACACTTGATGGTGGACCACTTGGTGATATTGAAGATGAAACCTTCTCCGCCGATGCGATGGTTTTTAATTTTGAAGGGGTAAGCGCTCATCCAGGTTATGCAAAAGGAAAAATGGTCAACGCACTAAAACTCGCGTCAAAATTTGTAGAATCCTTGCCTATTCATGAACTTTCTCCCGAAACTACCAAACATCGTGAGGGATTTGTGCACCCTGTTTCCATGGATGGAGGACTTGAAAAAGCACAGGTTAGCTTTATTATCAGGGATCATGTGACCTCTAAATTAGCTCAATACGAAGATTTGTTGAATGAATTAGCTCAAAAAGTAGTGAGCGATTTTCCTGGTGCAAGCTTCTCATCTACTGTTTCAGAACAATACCGGAACATGAAGGAGATTTTGAATAACTATCCATTTGTAACGGATTATGCCGTGTTAGCCATGGAAAAAGTGGGTCTAAGTCCCAATCGTTCTATTATTCGTGGTGGAACTGATGGATCTAGGTTGTCTTTCATGGGGCTTCCATGTCCTAATATATTTACTGGAGAAATGGCCATTCATTCTAGGCACGAATTTGTAAGTTTGCAAGATATGCAGAAAGCTGTTAGTACCTTAGTGGAATTAGTGCAAATCTGGGAGAAACACGACCTGAAAAATGGATAGTAAGGCCATTCTTAAAGAAATAAAAGCGGGAGTTTTTAAATCTGTATATATTTTACATGGTGAAGAACCTTTTTTCATCGATGAGCTATCAGATGCGATAGAAAAATATGCATTGGAAGAGCATGAACGAGATTTTAATCAATCGATTTTTTATGGAAAAGATCTAGATCTTGCCGTTTTGATTAATGATTTGAAGTCCTATCCTTTAATGGCTGAACGAAGGTTGGTTATTTTAAAGGAAGCACAAGATTTTAAGCAATTGGAAAATTTAGAGGCTTACATGGAGTCGCCAAATTTAAGTACAGTTTTCGTTGTTTGTCACAAGTACAAAACGATTGATGCAAGGAAAAAGCTACTAAAATCAGTGGGGAAAAACGGCCTTATTTTTAAGTCAGAAAAAGTCCGAGATTATCAATTGGGCGAGTGGATTCAAAATCAGGTTAAATCTCTTGGCTTTGGCATAAGTTCAAAAGCGAATATGTTATTGGTTGAATCTATTGGAAACGATTTAAGTCGGATAGTGAATGAACTGAATAAGTTAGCCATATTTGTTGCGAAAGGCGCCACCATAGATGATGCGATTATTGAGGAAAATATTGGGATTTCAAAAGACTATAATATTTTTGAATTAACAAATGCCATAAGGAATAGGGATTTACTGAAAGCCTTAAAAATTGTGAATTATTTCGAGTCAAATCCTAAAGCAGCTAATCTTATTGTAATCATACCTAATTTGTATAAGTTGTTTTCGCAATTAATGCGGATTCATTTTCTTCCTAATAAATCACGAGAAGGAGTAGCACAAGCATTGAGTTTACATCCATTTGTTGCAGGTGAATTAATTAATGCAAGAAATAATTTCAACCCAAAAATGATCGCTGCCAACATTGCTTTGTTGCATGAATACGATTTAAAAGGCAAAGGATTAGGAAATTCCTCCTCAACACAAGGCGAATTAATGAGGGAATTGGTAATTCAACTTTTACTCTGATGGCACTATTTTATCACCCGGGAATTACGACTCAAACGAAGACTGCCTTTCTTTCCGAAGAGGAATCTAAACATTGCATTCGCGTTTTGCGAATGGTGAATGGGCAATCATTGACCTTGATAAATGGTGTTGGTGATTCTTTTGACGTTAAAATAATAGGGGATAATCCAAAAAAATGCGAAGTTGAAATTATTTCCCACACGCATTATGCCCCTCCTGCTTTTCCAATTCATATAGCCATCGCGCCCACCAAAAACATGGATCGAATGGAATGGTTGGTTGAGAAAGCTTGTGAAATGGGCATGACAAAAATGAGCTTACTCCAATGTCAATTTAGTGAGCGTAAATCGGTAAATATAGATCGCTTACATAAAATTGCTATTTCTGCGATGAAACAATCGAAGCGTTATTATTTACCGGTAATTGAAGAACAAGTTTCTTTCAAAGATTTTATAAAGGCGCATCCAGTCGGTAGTATTGCCCATTGTTATGATAGCCCAAAAAAGAATGTTAAAGATCTAATGTTAGTTGGACCACTTTTAATTGGACCAGAAGGTGATTTTTCTTTGGATGAGGTTACTTTAGCAGAAAACTCAGGATATTCAAGTATTAGTCTTGGCGATTACCGATTAAGAACAGAAACGGCTGCTCTTTTAGCTGTTTTTCATGCTTCAATTGCTTAAGGAAATGAGGCGATTCCCCTTTATTATAGCCCAGCGGAAGTGATATTTCCATCGGAAATGAGCGATTCTCCTTTCATTTTTAAATACAATTGAATCAGCGCAATAACATCTTTTTCGCAATATATTCGGATCCGATCTAGGTCTTTTTCTTCGTAATAAACCCGCGCAACATCCGCACCTGAGATATCGTCTTTGGGTGTAGGAATATTAAATACGTGACATAAAAGTGATAAGGAAGTATAGGCTTTGTAATCACCAAATTTCCACATTTCCATGGTATCGATGTGTTTTATTTCCCAAGGTTTTTTACCGCCTAAATCCAAACTAGTTGGGAGCGTAATACCATTGATAAGCATCCGCCTGCAAATGTATGGGAAGTCGAATTCTTTTGCATTATGACCGCATAAAACATGGTCGTTGGTGTTATAATGATCATCGAGTAACTTCTTGAATTGTTTTAATAAGGTTTCTTCATCCTCATGGGCAAAAGATTTAAGTCGCATGGATCTCCCTAATGTCGTTTTGTGAATCATTCCAATGGAAATGCAGATGATCTTGCCGAATTCCGAGAGTATGCCTCCTTTTTCATTGTAGATCATTTCAAATGATTTTTCTTCGTTTTGTGCAAAACGATTCTTGGCATTAAATAACTCTTTCGTTTTCTCGTCTAAATTTGCGTATTCATAGGTTTGTGGTACGGTTTCTATATCTAGAAAAAGTATTTTTTCGAGGGGAATGTAATTGCTCATTATTTTAAATTTTTAAATGAAAATAGTCAATTTTTATAGATTATCCAACAAAAAACGTGATTTTTGTTTCTTATTTTTATAAAGTGGAAAGCCAACTAATTGTTACTGGAAGTAAAACCGAAAGGTATGAGGCCTTGATTCCACAGCTTAAAGCACTAATCGCTTCTGAAACGGATCAAGTAGCAAATTATGCGAACATCAGCGCCGTTTTAAAAGAGTGTTTTGGTTTTTTTTGGGTGGGTTTTTATCGTGTAATAGAAAACGAACTGGTTCTTGGACCATTTCAAGGACCTATCGCATGTACAAGGATCTCTTTTGGAAAAGGAGTTTGTGGGACCGCATGGAAGGAAATGAAAACGATTCTTGTTCCTGATGTTGAAAAATTCCCAGGTCATATTGCTTGCAGTTCTCAAACAAAAAGTGAAATTGTTGTCCCTGTTTTTGCGGATGGAAAAGTAATTGCTGTTTTAGATGTGGATAGTGATATAAACGATAACTTTGATGAATTAGATGTCAAATACTTGGAGATGTTATGCGGATTATTAAGCTAGGTTTTATATTTCTTCTGCTTCTCTCCTCGTGCGCACAAGTTGGAACAATTACAGGTGGCGAAAAAGATGTTACTGCTCCAAAAATAAAAAAGAGGTCCATTCCTGAAGGCGCGGTGAATTTTAATTCAAAAGAAATATCCCTTGATTTTGATGAATATTTTCAGTTGGTGCAGTCGCAGGGAAATATTGCCATTGTCCCGCCCGATGCACTAATTTCATGTAAGGTGAATAAAAAAAGACTTACCCTTTCTTGGTCGGAACAACTGAAGCCAGCTACTACGTATCGAATTTATCTAAACAGTGCCGTGAAGGATGTTTCAGAAGGAAACAGCGAACTGATTAATCTTATTTTTTCAACCGGACCTACCATCGATTCGTTGGTTTTTAATGCGCTTGTTTTTGATGCCTTTTATGGAACGCCGATTGAAAATGTATTGTTAGGTTTATACGATTCTTTAAACCAAAAAATCCCTAGGTATTTTATTCAATCGAATGCTGATGGCATAGCCACTATTAAAAATATTGCAAAAGGAACTTATTTCTGCAAGGCCATGATCGATCTCAATAAAGACCTGATAATGCAAGAAAGTGAAATTCAAGGGGGAAGTTTTGAGGGAATTACGATAGATGGGGATTTTCTTGATACCCTTCATATTGGGCTTTCAAAACCAACTAGTAAAGACAAAATCAAGAACATAAAATATATCCCACCGGGTTTAGTTGGGCTTCATTTTCCAAAAGACATGAATACAGATAGTTTGTATTTCAACGGGAGTCGAATCACAACATTTTTTTCAGCGGGAACCGATAGCCTATTACTTTCTACTGGCCCTATTACAAGTGATGTTTCCTACTTAGTTGTCGGAAGTGATACCACCCGTATCCGAACAGTTTTAAAAGACCGATCTTTGAAGTTGAATCCAAAGTTGCTTCCTCAAAATCCATCGAATGCCTATCCGTTTCATGCCATTTTTGAAGTGAAGGATAAAATTACTGGAATAGATCTTCAAAAGTTGAGCGTCTTAAATTTAACAGATAGTACGAAAATAACACCAGATTCTGTTGTGTTTTCCGGCAATAAGCTTGAATTCTTTTTGAAGTGGAATAGTTTGAGCAACGTTTTAATCCATGGTGATGAAGGTGCAATTACAGGATTTTCTGGCGCGATTAGTAGCGGTTTTACTTCTAAAGTAAGTGTCTCTCAAAAGCGCGATTACGGGAGTATTGTTTTAAATAGCAATACACAAACAGATAATGCCATTATTCAATTAATGAAAGGGGAAGTGCTTGTCCGCGAAGTAGCCGCCAATAAAACAAAAAAGTATGTCTTTACCGATCTAATTCCTGGTGAATATTACGTTCGAATCGTACTCGATGCGAATAATAATGGTAGTTGGGACCCCATTAATTGGGAAGGAAAACGGCAAGCGGAAACGATTTTGTGGTACCGATCCATCCTAAAAGTGAGGGCTAATTGGGAAGTTGAAGGGACTTTAACGGATTAAGCGTTGAGATTTCACCTAATCAGTAAGTTGAGATATTAATTTCCCTTCTTCTTGTGCATTTATGGTTTACGAAAATGCGCTTATTTCTACCAAGAAGTGCCGTGTTATGTCTTTCAATTAAAGAGTTTTAGCGGGCATTATCTCGCTACTATGTTTTTGGTAGAGAAATCCAGAAATTTATTTTTCAACAAGTGAAAATGTAGTTTATAAATTACCTAATTTTAACATTCCAATTTTTTCCATTTATGTACATAGTTTTTGATACCGAGACAACGGGCTTGCCGGCGAATTTTGATGCGCCGATAAGTGATACTGATAATTGGCCTCGGGTCGTTCAGTTGGCTTGGCAAATTCATGATGACATGGGCGGACTCATCGTACAAAAGGATTTTATCATTAAGCCCGTAGGTTATAATGTCCCCTTCAAAGCAGAAAGCGTACATGGAATATCAACTGAATTAGCCGATTTGCTTGGGGAAGATATGGGGGATGTTTTAAGGTTGTTTAAGAGTGATTTAGCCAAGGCTGATTTTATGGTTGGGCATAATCTAAAGTTTGATGTGAATATCATGGGGTGCGAATTTTTTAGACTGCAAGAAGAATCGCCGTTCTTAGATATTCCAATATTGGATACTTGTTCAGAAGAAACAGCCAAACTTTGTCAATTAGGAGGAAGAAAAGGTGGAGGCTTCAAAAAGCCAACTTTAACGGAATTAATCATCTTTCTTTTTAATCAACCCTTTGATGAGGCGCATAATGCTACTGCGGATGTGGAAGCCACTTCTCGTTGCTTCTTAGAATTAATTCGACGGGGACATTTCTCTGAAGAACTATTAAAAAAAGAAGCAGGCTACTTGAGAAGATATAGCGAGGCGAACCCTTCTCCGATAGCGCCTATTGGATTAACGCATCTCAATTTAAAAGCAGAAAGTGCTAAATTAGCTCCTGCCTCTGTTCCGAATCAAAAAAGGACAATTTCTGAAGATCAGCGCTTAGCCTTTGAGGAAGCGAATTTTGTTCACCTACACAATCATTCTCAATATTCTATTCTCCAATCAAGTTCTGATATTAAGTCTTTAGTCAAAAAAGCTGGTGAATTAAACATGTCAGCTCTTGCCATAACGGATCTTGGAAATTTGATGGCGGCTTTTCATTTTGAAAAAGCGGTTAGTGACTATAATAAAAACATACTTAAAGATCGAGAGTCCGCTTTGGAATCAGGGGAGGAATTTCATAAAAAAGAGATGTTACCAATCATAGGGTGCGTATTTAATGTTTGTGCGAATTATTTGGATAAGACACGCCAAGATAATGGCTCTCAAATGGTCTTTTTAGCAAAAAATAAAAATGGGTATCAAAATTTAATCAAGTTAGTTTCTTTGTCTTACACCAAAGGGAAATACTATGTCCCAAGGATTGATAAGGGTTTAATTGAACAGTACCACGATGATATAATTGTCCTTTCGGGAAATTCCTACGGTGAAATCCCTAATTTGATTTTAAATGTTGGGGAAAAACAAGCGGAGGATTCATTGATTTGGTGGAAGAACTTGTTTCAGGATGATTTTTACATAGAAATTAATCGGCTTAACATCGAATCGGAGGATCGCTTGAATCAATTGTTAGTTGATTTAGCGAATAAACATGGGGTGAAAATTATCGCAAGTAACAATACTTTTTATCTTGAACAAAAAGACGCTGTTGCCCACGACATTCTACTTTGTGTGAAGGACAATGAATTGGTTTCTACACCAATAGGAAGGGGGAGAGGGTACCGTTTTGGGATGCCAAATAATCAGTTCTATTTTAAATCTTCCGATGAAATGAAGCGACTTTTCGCGAATCTTCCGGAGGCAATCATTAATATTCAAGAAATAATTGATAAATGTGAGTATTATTCTTTAGCACGAGAAGTTTTACTTCCTGCCTTTGATATTCCCACCGAATTTATCCATGAAATTGATGCGGAAACAGGGTCAAAGCTTGGTGAAAATGCCTATTTGCGCTATTTAACTTATGAAGGGGCTAAAAAACGCTACGGTGAATTAACGGATGAATTAATCGAACGAATTGACTTTGAGTTGGAGACCATCAAAAATACTGGTTATCCGGGCTATTTCTTAATTGTTCAAGATTTCTGTAATGCGGCACGTGAAATGGGCGTGTCTGTTGGTCCAGGAAGGGGCTCGGCAGCTGGCTCTGTTGTTGCTTATGCGACAAAAATAACCAATGTTGACCCTATAAAGTATGACTTGCTTTTTGAACGTTTTCTGAATCCTGATCGAATATCTATGCCAGATATCGATATTGATTTTGATGATGAGGGTAGAAGTAAAGTCATTGATTATGTAATTCAAAAATATGGGGTTAGTCAGGTAGCTCAAATTATTACGTATGGCACCATGGCGGCAAAATCTGCCGTTCGTGATGCTGCAAGGGTCCTTAATTTATCCTTGCCTGATGCGGACCGATTGGCTAAGCTTATACCTGATATTTCATTGAAAAAGCTTTTTACAATGGAAGATTTTCTATTGTCTGATGAATTAAAAAATAACCAAGAGGCCTTTACCAATGCCAAGGAATTAAGGGTGATTTATAAAGGAACAGATTTAAAAGGACTCGTCCTTCAGAAGGCAATGGAAATTGAAGGAACCGTTCGAAATACCGGAATACATGCCTGCGGCGTAATTATTACCCCTGATGACATTACCAATTTTGTACCTGTCGCTACAGCGAAGGATTCAGAAATGGTCTGTACGCAATTTGATAATTCAGTGGCGGAAGATGCGGGCTTACTAAAAATGGACTTTTTAGGATTAAAAACCCTCACCTTGATCAAAGATGCGGTAAAAATTATTTTTGAAAATCGAGGAATTGTCTTGGATCCAGATGAATTTGCCGACGATGACCTAAAAACGTATTCCCTCTTCCAAAAAGGGGAAACAATTGGCATTTTTCAGTATGAATCGGCAGGAATGCAAAAATACTTGAAGGAATTGAAGCCAACTGAATTTGCGGATTTAATCGCTATGAATGCGCTTTATAGGCCAGGTCCATTGGAGTACATTCCATCGTTTATTAAACGCAAACATGGTGTCGAACCGATTGTGTATGATTTGGATGATTGTTCCGAATATTTAAAAGAAACGTACGGCATTACGGTCTATCAAGAACAGGTAATGCTTTTATCACAACGATTAGCTGATTTCACGAAAGGACAGGCAGATACTTTGCGAAAAGCAATGGGTAAAAAGGATGCGAAGGTTTTGAGTAAAATGAAGCCAATATTCATAGAACAAGGGGGGGTGAAGGGGCATGATGCCACGAAGCTTGAAAAGATATGGAAAGATTGGGAGGCATTTGCATCGTATGCGTTTAATAAATCCCATTCGACGTGTTATGCGTGGATTGCTTACCAAACGGCTTTCCTAAAAGCGAATTATCCAGCGGAATACATGGCGTCTGTTTTGAGTAACAATATGAGCGACATGAAACAGGTTACTTTTTTCATGGAAGAATGTAAAAGAATGGAAATTCCAGTTCTTGGACCTGACGTTAATGAATCTAAATTAAATTTCACGGTCAATAAGGACGGCGCAATACGTTTTGGTCTCGGCGCAATTCGTGGTATGGGGGCTGGACCGGTGGAAGCGATTATCGAAGGCAGGAATGACGATCCTTACTCTTCCATATTTGACTTCTCAAAGAAAGTTAATTTATCAAGTTGTACGAAACGTATTTTCGAATGCCTTGTTTATGCAGGAGGCTTCGATTCATTCAAGGGGGTTAATCGTTCTCAATATCTTTTGAAAGATAACAGCGGTAGACTTTTTATTGAAAGTGTCCACCGATATGGGGAATTGTATCAGTCTAATTTGAATTCGCCGCAATACGATATGTTTGGAAATAAAACCGAAAATCTTTTGCCTGAGCCTGTTATTCCTTACTGCGATGAATGGGCAAGTAGCTTTAAGTTAAGCAAGGAAAAAGAAATGATAGGAATTTATATATCTGGTCATCCCTTGGACGATTTTAAAGTGGAAATAAGTGCTTTTTGTCCTGCAAATGTGGGTATGCTTTCCGATTTCGATAAAAATAAGGGGCGGGATTTGTTTTTTGCGGCTGTAGTAACTAGTGTGGAACATCGTTTAACACGGGCAGGAGATCCTTTCGGCACATTTGTTTTTGAAGATTATTCGGATCAATTTAAGTTGAATATTTTCAAGGAGAATTACCTGAAATTCAAACATTTTATGGTGCCAGGAACTTTTATTACGCTTCGTGGAAGAATTGAAATACCTCGTTATCGAACTGATCTAGAGTTCGTGGTCAGCAGTATTGAATTATTGGAAGATTTACGCGTTAAGAAAACAAAAAACATTCAGTTAACGATTTTAAATTCCGATTTAGATAAGTTGTTAATTGACGAATTAAGCGGTGTGTTCCTTAATAATACTGGAAATTGTCCTATTGAATTTACGATTATTGATAGTCTAGATGGCGTGGAGATAAAAATGCCTTCACGCTCTGTTCGGGTAAAACCTGGGACTGAGCTGTATAAAGAATTGCAACGCTTAAATGTATTGTTTAAGTTAAATTAACTAGATTTTCGCATAGATATTTTATCGATCTTTTTAGGAAATAATACGTATTACCTTCAAGCCGTAAATAGCAAGTTACTTATATTTAGTTTGAATCCAATAAAAATTAGTTGGGGTGTATTTTATTTCTCCTCAGTAATTGGGGCTAAAATTCGACCGCAATGCTCACATACCAATATTTTCTTTTTGGTAACGATGTCTAATTGTCGTTGAGGTGGTATTTTATTAAAACAACCGCCACAAGAATCTCTTAAAATTGGAACGACAGCTAAACCATTTTTTGCATTCATGCGAAGGCGAGTATAGGCAACTAGTAATCGTTCTTCAATCTGTTTTTTAGCATCATCTGACGATTTAATTAATCGATCCTCATCTTTTTGAGTCTCTTTAACAATCGCATCTAATTCTGCTTTCTTGATAGTTAAATCTGCTTTCCGTTCGGTTAATCTATCTGAAGCTTCTGTAAATATTTCTTTTTTACCCTCAATTCGAATTTTTCCTTCTTTCGATCTTTTCTCGTTTAATTTAATTTCTAATTCTTGAAATTCAATTTCTTTAGCAAGAGACTCGAATTCACGGTTGTTACGTACGTTATCTTGACGCTCTTTATATTTTGCAATGGCTAATTCAGATTCCTTAGACGCTAATTTTCTATCAGAAATCTCTGTTTCCAAGCCTTTAAGTTCGTCTGACATTTTTTCAATGCGCGTTTCTAAACCAATAATTTCATCTTCCAAATCTTGTACTTCTAATGGAAGTTCACCACGGATTGTTCTAATTCGATCGATTTCAGAATCAATCATTTGAAGCGCATAAAGAGCATCTAGCTTATCAGCGATGGTTACTTCTTTTTTGGTTGCAGTTGCTGCCATATATCAAAGGTAGTTAATCGGATTTGTATTTATTTCACTTAATCGGATGGCAAAGTTAGTAAATTTTTCTTTAAGTATTTCCATCAATCGATGAGAAGTATATTGTTCGCTTTCGTAATGACCAATATCCACTAAAAGTAACTGCTTTTCTGCATCAAAAAATTCGTGGTATTTCACGTCTGAAGTGATGTAGCAGTCAGCTCCTTGGCGGATGGCATTTTTGATTAAAAAACTCCCGGATCCACCACAGACAGCTACTTTCTTGATGGGTTTATTTAGAAAATTGGTGTGACGAATTCCTTCGCAAGCAAAAATTTCTTTTATTCGTCCTAAAAATTCTTTCTCGTCACAAGGAGTTTCTAATTCCCCGATTTGTCCTGCACCTATGTTTCCCCCTTCATTTTTTAATAAAATAATATCATGGGCGACCACTTCATAGGGATGAGCACTATTCATAGCGCTAAGTACACGATCCAAGTGGAGAGCCTCTACCAGGTAATCCACTTTATACTCTTCTACTGCGGCCCGAAGACCAATTTCTCCAAAAGTCGGATTAGCCAATGGACTTGGTTTAAATGTCCCAATGCCCTCTTGGCGAAAATGGCATTCTGAATATTCCCCAATACTACCACCGCCAGCCTCAAATATGGCTGCGTCCACGGCTTCTAATGCTGCTGTTGGTGTGTAAACGGAAAGCTTATATAGAGGAGCGTTTTTGGGAGAGAGTATTTTTGTATTCATCAATCCAATTCGTTCGCAAATCTCAAAATTCACTCCTTTTGGATGATTATCTAGGTTTGTGTGGATGGCATACACAGCAATGTCATGTTGAATGCATAGTCGAATCGTTCTTTCAACATAGGTGTCATTGGTAATTTTCTTCACTCCTTTAAAAAGTAGCGGATGGTGACAAAGCACTACATTACAGTTCTTTTCAATTGCTTCGAGAACCACCTTTTCGGTGCAATCTAAACTCACCAACACGCCTTTTATCTCACTTTTTTTATCTCCCAATTGTAAACCCGAGTTGTCGTAATCTTCTTGCAGGTTTAAGGGAAATTCTTTTTCAAGGAAATTGATTAGCTCTCGTATTTCCATCTATTCTAAGTTTTTACTAATTCCAAAGCTGTAACCAAGCCCCTTAGAAAAATGTACGTAATCACCGTATTTTGTCAAGGTATTGGTGAGTTGTTGACGGTAGTTTACCTTCAAAAACAAACCCCAAGATTTCATTCCCACATAATGAACGCCTGCGGAAGAAATGACGCTTAGACCAAACGAGTTACAAGTGTTATTATCTTTAATCGTCTTTTCGTTCTTACTCCCAGTTTCGGTGGTCCATTGTTGATCTTGTCGATACCCATTAAAAAGCTGTGGCATAATACCTGCACCTAGTGAGAATCGGAAATTATTCCCGAATTCAACTTTTAGTTGACAAGGCATTGCGATGTATTTATATTTTGTTTGGTAGGAGAATGTACTGTCGCTTCCCAAAGGACCTTGATAGGTATATTGTTCACCGTTTTGGAGATACGAAATCCCACCTTCAAAACGCAAGTATTTGGTAAGTCCAGTATTCATTCCTAAGAAATAGGACCAAATTTTTAGTGGCTCTTCATTTGCACGTTCTCCTAAGGGAAGGGTAATAAATTCTTTATTTTCAGTCAATTCTCTGAAAGAACTGGTCCGATTAAATTCTAAAAACGCAAAAGTGACAGGTTTAGTTCTTTTGTTTTTTAGTTTAGTGCCATCTTTCGATACAATTTGAGAAAAACTTTGCAGTGTAGAAAAAAAGCAAAGCAGTAAAATAAAGACCTTAATTTTCATATCTCAAAGTTACAAAAAAATGCGACGATTGAAAGCTATGTATCTTGTTTTTGACTTCGATTTTTGACTATTTTTACGACGTGAAAAATCATCTTTTGTATTTGTGTTTATGTTCGGTTTTCAGCGTGTTTTCGCAAACTGAGTTCAAAATTGCTTTTGGTTCTTGTGGTCATCAGGATAAGCCAATTCCCCTCTTTAATGATATCGCGGCACAGTCGCCAGATGTATTTATTTTTTTAGGAGATAACGTTTACGGTGACACTAAAAATGCGCGCGTTCTTCAAAGGAAGTATGCGCAATTATCGGCGAAGGAATCCTATCAAAATTTAAAAAAATCAACACGAATACTTGCCACTTGGGATGATCATGACTTTGGTAAAAACGATGCGGGGAAAGAGTTCCGCCGAAAGAAACGATTTAAGAAGCTATTTCTTGATTTTTTTGACGAGCCCAAGGAGTCAATACGTAGATCACAGCAAGGTATTTACACGAGTTATTCGTTTGAAGTGAACAGTAAAATAATTCAAATTATCCTGTTAGACACCCGTACTTTTAGGGATAAATTACTAAAATTCAACAAGGCTAATTCCATTGATACCTCTTTCAAGTATGAATTGGATTATTTACCGCATTATGATACAACCCAAACATTTTTGGGAGAACAGCAATGGAATTGGTTAAAAACAACGCTCGAGCAAAAAGCAGATTATAGAATTATTGGTAGTTCCACGCAATTTGGTATTAGCTATAATGGTTATGAGGCGTGGGCTAATTTTCCACATGAACAGTTAAAAATGTTGCGACTTATTAAGGAAACCAAGGCGAACGGAGTTGTTTTTATTTCTGGTGATGTCCATTATGCCGAGATATCAAAAATTAGCGCCCATTCCCCTTATCCAATTTATGATGTTACATCAAGCGGATTAACTCAAACTTGGCATTTGTCAACTCCCAATAAAAATAGAATTGAAGGTCCTTTTATGGGAAATAATTACGGACTTTTAAACATCGATACGGAACAGAATGTATTGAAAGTTGAAATCCGTAATTCCGATGGAAAATCCGTAATTGAAAGGGAAATTAACCTACAAGAGATTCAAAAACCGCATTAATTTATGCGAATTCGGAAAGTTCTAGCCAGCGATTCGTTTGCCGGTCAAGTTCTTCCACCAACTTCCCTAATTCCATACCGGTTTCATAAAGTTCTTGGTTGCTTTTCTCAGAATCACTTAGCCTATTGGTTAACTCCAACTTACCTTGTTCCAAATCTACCAAGCTTTTTTCCAGTGCTGCTAATTCCTCTTTTTCTTTGAATGTTAGTTTTCTTTTCTCATTGGAAAGTATAGTCGGCTTTAAGAATTTTTGATCTTCTTTACTGATGATAGTCTTTGTATTGGAAGATTTTTCTTCTTTTGGTTTGTTGGTTTGTACTTTCCTATAATCGGTATAGTTTCCAACGATATCTAATATTTTACCTTCTCCTTCAAAAACAAATAAATGATCTACCATTTTATCCATGAAATACCTATCGTGTGAAACGACAACCAAACATCCTTGAAAATTCCGCAAGTATTCTTCTAAAACAGCCATCGCAAAAATATCTAAATCGTTGGTTGGCTCATCTAAAATAAGAAAGTTCGGATTTGCCATTAAGACTTTTAACAATTTTAAGCGACGTTTTTCTCCACCGCTTAATTTATGCACAAAATTATAGTGGCTGTCACGTGTAAAAAGAAATCGCTCCAATAATTGTGAGGCGGATAATTGCTTTCCTTTTTCTAGGGGGATATATTCTGCCACATCCTTAACGACATCAATCACCTTCTTACCGTCGTCCACTTTTATTAAGTCTTGACTATAATAGCCAAAAACGATGGTGTCTCCGATAACCACTTTCCCTTTTTCTGGTTGGTCTTGCCCGATGAGAAGGTTTAAAAAAGTACTCTTCCCGGTACCATTATTACCAACAATCCCCAGGCGTTCCTTGCGTTGAAAGTGGTAAGAAAAATCATGTAAAATGGTTTTTTCACCGTAAGCTTTACTGAGTTTATGGAACTCTACTATTTTGGAACCTAAGCGCTCCATTTTTACGGGCAATTCCATTTCGTCTTCTTCCAAGCGCATTTGAGCGGTTGTTTTTATTCCCTCAAAAGCATCCACTCTTGCTTTTTGTTTTGTTCCTCGTGCCTTTGGTTGTCTGCGAATCCAATCCAGTTCTTTTCTAAAAGTGTTTCGTGCCTTATCTACTGTAGCGTGTAATTGCTCTTCCCGTTCAGCCTTTTTCTCTAAATAATAGGAGAAATTCCCTTTGTATCGAAAAAGTGTTTCGTTGCTGAGTTCGAAAATGGTATCACAAACCACTTCTAAAAAATAACGATCGTGGGTAACCATTAGAATCGTTGATTTAGAGCTCGATAAATAGCTTTCTAACCATTCAATCATATCCAAATCTAAATGGTTAGTCGGCTCATCTAAAAATAATAAATCTGCTTCGGAGAGAAGTACTTTGGCTAATGCAACCCTTTTCTTCTGTCCACCGGATAAATCTTCAATTTTTTGTGAGGTATCCGTGAGTTTTAGCACGCTCAATATTTGCTGTACTTTGACTTCAATATCCCATGCATTCAAATCGGTGAGCTGCTGATAGCATTCCTCTAATGCTTTTTCGTCATTATTAGCAATGGCGATATTGTAGGTTTTGATTAATTGTAATTCTGGAATGTCATGGTCAAAAACAGCCTCGAGAATACTATGTTTGGGGTTCAGCATTTCGCTTTGTTCCATAAAGGCAATACGAATGTCGTTTCGGTATACAATGCGCCCGCTATCGTAGGGCTCCATTTCCATTAAACATCTGAGTAGGGTAGTTTTTCCTGCGCCATTCTTTGCTACAATAGCCACTTTTTGTCCTTGGTCTATTCCAAATGTTAAATCTGAAAATAGTACTCTTACACCGAATGATTTGGTGAGGTTTTCAACCGATAAATAATTCATGTTAACGAAGTCTGTTGAGGGAGTCAAGTAAATTCTTGTCTCGCAATATCCCGCGTAAGCCTAAATAAGTAAAAGGCAAACCAAGGATTAATAGGTAATAACCAAATCCAAAACTCACGGAGTCTGGCACGTTTGGCATTAGTTTAAAAAGGAACAAGGCGGTAATTCCTACCACAAAAAGTAAGTAAAATAAGAAGGTGAATTTTATCAATTTTAGTTGTAAGCTAAGCTTTTTAAACTTGCTAATGGTGAAGAGTAAGAGCACCACTAATGCAACAATTACTAAATAAAATGGAAACCCCCAAACCACTTCTTTTCCTTGAAAAAATCCATAAATAGTGAATTGATGTGGCATCTCTTTCGCTTGATAAGTTCCAATTTCCAATCCGCTCAATAATAGAGAAAGATTGATTATTACAAACCCAAAATACAAGTGTTGAATACGCTGAATCATGATTTTTTTTTACAAATGTACTGACTTATTGCGAAGATAGAAATCTAGAATGACAATAGCTGCCATTGATTCTACGATTGGAACGGCTCTTGGAACCACGCAGGCATCGTGTCGGCCTATGATTTGCACCTCTTCCATATCACCATCTTTTGTTAACAAAGCTTGTTTTTTGAGGATCGTTGATACCGGTTTGAAAGCGACACGAAATAAGATCGGCATTCCGTTGCTTATACCGCCTTGCACCCCGCCAGAATGGTTGGTTTGTGTGCTTCCATCTGAATTGAAAAGGTCATTATGGGCAGACCCCAACATGGAGCTAGCATGAAATCCACTTCCAATCTCAAATCCTTTTACGGCGTTGATTGATAGCATTGCTTTACCTAAATCTGCATGAATTTTGTCAAATACAGGTTCTCCTAAGCCAGCAGGCACATTTTCAATAATACATTGAATCGTGCCTCCCAGCGTATCGCCCAACTTTTTTGTGTTTTCAATCAGCGATTCCATTTCTTTGGCAAGGCCTTTATCCGGACAACGAACTGGATTACTTTCAATGTCAGCAAGTGGGTAAAATTGATCGCTTGTCAGTTGGATGGGCCCTACTTGTATCACATAGGTTGAAAATCGAATGTTTAATTTTTCTAATGCTTGCTTAGCCAAAGCCCCAGCAACAACACGACAGGCGGTTTCTCTTGCACTGGATCTTCCGCCCCCTTTATGGTCGCGAATACCGTATTTTTTCTCATACGTGTAATCGGCATGTGATGGCCTAAATGAATTTTTTAAATTAGCATAATCGTTGCTTTCCTGGTTGTCGTTAGGAATGGTAAAACCGATGGGTGTTCCGGTAGAAACCTCCCCTACAAAACCAGATAAAAAGCTCACCGTATCAGATTCTTTTCGCGGAGAAACAAGCGACGATTGGCCTGGTTTTCTGCGATCTAATTCTGCTTGAATCATCGCGAAATCAACCTTTATGTTAGCTGGAAATCCTTCAATAATTCCACCGATTGAAGGACCATGGGATTCTCCAAAGGTGGTAAGTTTAAAAAGGGTACCAAAACTTGATCCTGCCATGAAGCAAAGTTAAGGAGAATCATTTGTTTACCCTATCAATGAAGAGGCTTTTCCATCAATCCAAAACATTTATTACTTTTAGCCAACGCAATTTGTTGCTAAATTAGAATTAACAAGCTCTTTATTTATAAAATATGACAGAAGAAACAACCGAATTTAAAAGATCCTTAGGTTTATTAGATGCTACAGCAATCGTTGCTGGTTCGATGATTGGCTCTGGCATTTTCATCGTTAGTGCCGACATGGGACGAATGGTCGGATCTGCTGGCTGGCTAATTGTTTTATGGTTATTAACAGGATTCATTACCTTACTTGCTGCCTTGAGTTATGGCGAATTAGCGAGCATGATGCCAAAAGCAGGTGGGCAATTCGTCTACATTGAAAGAGCTTATGGTAAGTTTACTGCTTTTTTATATGGTTGGACGGTTTTTACAGTAATTCAAACGGGCGTAATTGCAGCTGTAGCAGTTGCTTTTGCTAAATACACGGCATTTTTCTTTCCTCAATTAAGTCCTGACAATATTCTTTTTGAATTGGGTACCTTGAAAATTTCTGCGGCACAGATTTTTGCTATCCTTAGTATTTTCTTGCTAACCTTCATTAATAGTAGGGGTATTAAAAGCGGAAAAATAATTCAATTGATCTTTACTTCAGCCAAATTAATTGCTTTGCTTGCGCTTATAGTGTTAGGCTTAGCAATTGGTTTGCAAAGTGATGTCTTCTCTCAAAACATGCAGCATCTATGGGACACTTCACATACTTGGACAAAAGGAGTAGGAGGGAACTGGACCGAATCCATTTCTCCCATTACAGGCATCGCACTCATACTTGCCTTAGGAACAGCGATAATTGGTTCCATTTTTTCCAGTGATGCTTGGAATAATGTGACTTTTATAGCAGGGGAAATTAAAAATCCCAAGAAAAATATTCCCTTGAGTTTGTTAATAGGAACTTCTATCGTAACCATTTTATATGTATTAGCCAATTTTGCGTATTTGGCATTAATTCCTTTACATGGTTCTCCAGATGGTGCTGATGCCATGGCACAGGGTGTACAATTTGCAGGTGGATTAACGACTAGCGGTGTCCCTACAGATCGTGTTGGAACGGCAGCTGCCTCCATGATTTTTGGTGATTTTGCCGCTGCATTTATGGCTATTCTTATCATGGTTTCCACTTTTGGTTGTAACAATGGATTGATTCTTTCAGGAGCTAGAGTTTATTATGCGATGGCGAAGGATGGCTTGTTTTTTAAACGTGCTGGTCACCTTACTTCTAATTCTGTTCCTTTGTTTGCATTGATGATACAAGCAATTTGGGCAAGTATTCTGTGTTTAAGTGGCTCGTACGGCGATTTGCTAGATTATGCCACATTTGCGTCCTTATTGTTCTATATTATTACGATTGCTGGAATATTTGTTTTGCGGAAAAAAGAGCCGAATGTAGAAAGACCTTATAAGGTTTTTGCATATCCTTTTACGCCCATTTTATACATCATTTTAGCGGCAGGAATATGTACAATCCTACTCATTACTAAAACGCAAAACACTTGTTTTGGACTGCTTATTGTAGCTTGTGGGATTCCAATTTATTTTGGTAGAAAGTACTTATTAAAAAGCTGATTTCATGAAAAATAACGCGTGTATACTACTATTTTTAGGATTTTCCTTGTCTTCAATGGCTCAAAATTATACCCATCAAGATTCCTTGAGAGGGGGGATTACCAAAGAAAGGGCTTGGTGGGATATTCAATATTACCACCTTAGTTTCGAGGTAAATCCTGAAGCGAAAAGTATTCAAGGTAAAAATGTGATTCGGTATAAAGTCATTGCTGAAAATCAGTTATTGCAATTGGATCTACAGTCACCTATGACTATTTTGTCGGTGACTCAAGATGGCGTTCCTTTATTAATTTTGGATGATGGAAACGCCCATTTTATTACCATGGTAAAAAAACAAGTTGTGGGTGCACAAGAGGAATTAGTCGTTTTGTTTTCTGGCAAACCTCAAGTAGCTAAAAACCCACCGTGGGATGGAGGATTTGCATGGAAAAAAGACAATAATAACAAGCATTTTATAGCCACTTCATGTCAGGAGATTGGGGCAAGTTTGTGGTGGCCATGTAAAGATCACATGTATG
>Ga0247836_1001271_pt1 | contig 41420 bp, 43 predicted proteins | sample LaCruzMarch2015__4_FD_187116 | JGI IMG/M metagenome (GOLD analysis project Ga0247836, IMG submission 187116) | Freshwater microbial communities from meromictic Lake La Cruz, Castile-La Mancha, Spain - LaCruzMarch2015_14m | ecosystem: Environmental > Aquatic > Freshwater > Lake | place: Spain... | reverse complement strand
ACCGGAGCATTTTGGACAGTGTTTTTAAGCATTTCTAAATTTCCTTTTTTAGAAAGCATACCTAATGGACTATTTTATATATATAAATATATGTTTTTAGCCCTACATTTTTTCCATTATGCCTAAATAACATGCAAAGAGCGGTTATTATCGATAAATTGCCGTCCGGATATGAAACCGCTGATCTCGATGATGCTTTTCTTTTGGCATTGGCTGAGAAATCTAAGGCTCATTATCTAGTAACCGGAGATAAAAAAGCCGGAATTTTATCTCTATTGTCGCTCGGGCAAACTAAAATTGTTACGGCTGTCGATTTTTGCACTCTGGTTCTTTAGAATACACTTTTATTAAACAGCGAAGGAATCATCGATCTTGCTTCGTTGATTTTATCGCTATCTATGGTTGCGGTGATGATTCCCGGAGTATCTTCGCTTGCCTCGGCGATGATTTCTCCCCATGGCGATATTATCATTGAATGTCCGTATGTTCTGCGGTTGCCTGGGTGGATTCCGCATTGTCCGGCGGCGAATATGTAGCAACCTGTTTCGATCGCACGAGACCTGAGCAAAACATGCCAATGTGCGAGTCCGGTGGTGTAGGTGAAAGCGGCAGGAATGCTTAGGAAATCCGCACCTTCTAGGGCAAGTTTGCGGTATAAATGAGGGAATCTAACATCGTAACATATGGTCATGCCGATTTTTCCGAATTCACTATCTGCCACAATCGCTTGATTGCCGGCTAAAACTCGGTCGGATTCTTTATAATCCTCGCCGTTTTTGAGTTTTACGTCGAAAAGATGGATTTTATCGTAAGATGCGTTTATTTTGCCGTATTTGTCGATCAATAACGAGCGGTTATAGGGCTTGTTGCCCCCGTCGAGAATTTGTGCCGAGCCGATGAGGATAGACATTTGCAATTCTTCCGCCCAATTTTGGCATTTCTCAATCGCAGCTTCGACTGAGATATATTTATAATTGCGACTATCTTGCATCAAAAAAGCATTCTCGGGCAGAAAGGCGATTTGACTGCCTTGTTTGGCTGCCTCCCGCAAATATTTTTCGATTTCGATGAGATTTGTGGCGACATCTTCACCGCTGTTTAACTGAATTACGCTTGCAATAAATTTTGGCATTTCAAATCCTTTTAAGTTCACAAATCAAGCTGCATAATTTTACATTCGGCAGTCCAGAGCAATGCACATAAAACTTGCTTTTGGGGATAAATTTGCTCAACCGCTTTTTTATATGCAGCCATTTGCTTTATTATATTACGCCCGACTTTTTTGCTCTCGCTTGGCACTTTTGTCGAGGTTTTATAATCGATTATGTAAACTTTGTCGCTTGTAACAGCAATGCGGTCGATTTGTCCTGCGATCACGAGTGGATTGCCTGATGCGTCTTCAATAATCCCCGAAATCGGCACTTCGGCAAGCGAATCTTTGCCGAAAACATGAGAAAAATCGTCATTTTGCAAGATATTTAAAACTTGCTCGCTCATTTGCGATATTTCTTCGCTCGTAAAATCGTTTGAATAATTCTTTGCAATTCTTGCAATTGCGGCTTGGCGGTCGGATATATTAACATCGGGTATATATTGCAGAAGCTTATGAACAAATATGCCTTTGAGGCGTAATTTTTGCTCACTCTCAAAATAATTGGCATCGAGGTCTTTTTCGAGTTTGGAAGGTGAAAGCGGTTTGGAAGGCAGCGGCTCGGCAGGGGCGGCGGCATTTATCCAATCCGGCATTTTAAAATCGACAATTGCAGATTCTTTGCTCGGATTTTTGGGCTTACTTGCCGCAATTGTTTGCTCGCATGATAATATGTAAGTGTCGTCGATTTTTTGCCATTTTTCGCTTGCTACTTTTTTGATCAATTCATACCAGCTTTTGTCGGAAATTTCTTTTTCGCCTTTGCGTCCGGTGATGTAAAGTTCGTCTTCGGCTCTGGTCATCGCAACATAAAGCAAACGGCGATGTTCACGTTCCTGCTCGAGTTTGCGTTCTGCTTTTAGAATATTGCAATTATTTTCTTCGATTCCCGATATAGTTCGCAGCGGAATATTATCCTGCGTCCATAATATGCCGCCGTCGGGTTTGGGGATTGCGTTGGCATCGGCAATAAATACGATCGGTGCTTGCAAGCCCTTGGAGCCGTGGACGGTCATGATCCGGACTTCGTTTTTGGCTTTCTCGAGATCACGTTTGACTTCGCCGCTGCCGATTTGCAAACGCCTGAGAAATCCTTGTAGGGAAGGCGGATTGCTTTGGCTATATTCAAGGGCGAGGGCAAGAAATTCATTGAGCGGATCTTCGATCTCGCTGCCCAGACGTGCGGCGAGTTTTTTGCGTCCGCCTTTTACCTCTAAAATATAGGCAAATAATTGATAAGGCGAGAGATAGTCGGTCTTGCCGAGTATATCGCTTAGGAATTCGTAAGTCTGGGCGAATTTTGGATTATGCTTAAGGCTTTGCCAAATAGTTTCATGTTTGCGGTTATAGGCAAGTTCGAATAGATCATCATCGTCTAATCCGCAAAAAGGCGATTTTAGCAAGGTTGCGAGTGATAAATCATCTTGCGGAAGTAAAAGAAATTCGCCAAGCACCATACAATCTTGCACTGCAATATGATTTGTCAAAATCATGCGATCGCTACCTGCCACCGGGATATTGCGACGCTTGAGGCTGCGGAGCATCTCGGAAGCAAATCTGCCCCGTCTTTGCACCAATATCATGATGTCGCCGGCTTGCACCTGGCGGTCTTGCGAGATTATTTTTCGTCCCGATTTCAACCAATTAGCTATCATATCGGCGATGTAATTTGCCGATAAAGTTTCCGGAGTTTGCGATTTGGTCGTGGATTTCTCATTTTGCCAAGCCGAGCCGTTATCTTCATTCTTAACTTCGGCAAGCGGTAGCAACTCGACTCGTCCTGCCATGCCTTGGCGATAGGCTTGGTGGCTGATGTCGCCTTCGGAAAATATCAGACCGTCACGTGCTTCAGGGAGTGCAAAAACATCGTCAACCGCTTGAAGAACTGCTGCAGTAGAACGAAAAGACAAATCCAAGCTGATATTGCGAAATTCGCCGCCATTTTCGCCGATACGTTTGCGAAGACTACTTTGCATACGGTCAAATTCCAGCGGTTTTGCACCCTGAAAGCTAAATATCGATTGTTTGCCGTCGCCGACTACGAATAAACTACGCATAAAAATATTTAATTATTTATATATTCATGCTATTATTGACCTAATTTAACAAAGGAGCAATATGAAATTTCGTAAATTATTACTTGTCTCGGCAGTTTTGTTGATGACGACGAGCTGCCGTCCGACATCACTTTGGTTGGTAGAAGCGGAAGGCCCCCCAGATTATAAGCTCGGTTGGGAAGATGGTTGCGATTCCGGTTTGTCGGCAGAGGACGAAGGTTTTATGTACAGAGCGGTTTACGGATTTAAGAAGCGTCCAGAAATGCTAGATAACGACAATTATGGTCACGGCTGGCGTGAAGGCTTCCAGTATTGTCGCTTGATGTTGGATTCGGCACAAAAATAGGGAAATTGGAGCGGGTAGAGGGAATCGAACCCTCGTATTCAGCTTGGAAGGCTGATGTTCTACCATTGAACTACACCCGCTTTGATTTCGCCGTTTATAACGACTCTATAATAAAAATCAAATATAAAATTACTTCAAGTGATGCAAAATTTATTTAATCCTCCGGCAAATTCTCCGCTTGCCGACCAATTACGCCCGAATTCATTTGCTGAAATAGTCGGGCAGGAGCATTTAACTTCGGACGGATCACCGCTCGGACGCATGCTTAAAACGGGTAAATTTTCTTCGGTGATTCTTTGGGGACCTCCGGGCTGCGGTAAGACCACGATTGCAAGGCTGCTTGCCAAGCAAAGCGGATATATACAAGAAAATATTTCGGCGGTGACTAGTGGGGTAGGCGACCTCAAAAAGGTTTTTGATAAAGCCGGCGAACGCTTAAAAGACGGTGTCAATACTTTGCTTTTTGTCGATGAAATTCATCGTTTTAACCGCTCGCAGCAAGATATTTTTCTACCCTATTTGGAAAACGGCACGGTTTTTCTTGTCGGTGCGACTACAGAAAATCCCTCGTTTGAACTTAATTCGGCGTTGCTCTCACGTTGCCGGGTGCTGGTTTTGCGGCGTTTGGAAGCCGACGCAATGGCGAAATTGCGTCTGCGTGCCGAGGAGCATTATAATCGTAAATTGCCGCTTAGTGAAGATGCTTTTGCAGCACTTGTAGCAATGGCGGACGGTGACGGTCGCTATTTTCTCAATTTGATTGAAGAATTATATTCGTTTGAAGATTTGCCGCAAATCGACACCGCAATTCTTGCGGAAATCCTTCAAAAACGGGCGGCGATTTACGATAAACATCAAGATAGCCATTATAATTTAATCAGTGCGTTGCATAAATCCTTGCGTGGCTCCGATGTCGATGCCGCACTTTACTGGCTGCATCGTATGCTGGAAGGCGGCGAAGCACCGCTTTATATTATCCGTCGCTTGGTGCGTTTTGCGGTTGAAGATATCGGGCTTGCCGACCCCCAAGCTTTGCCTCAGGCATTGGCGGCTAAAGATGCTTATGATTTTCTCGGCTCGCCTGAAGGCGAACTTGCAATCGTGCAAGCGACTATTTACCTCGCAACCGCTCCCAAATCCAACTCTGCCTACACTGCCCATAAGCAGGCAAAGAAAGATGCGGTTTTATACGGCTCGTTAATGCCGCCGGCTCATATTCTCAATGCACCTACCAAGATGATGAAAGAATTGGGCTACGGCAAAGATTATCAATATGATCATGACACCAAAGACGGCTTCTCGGGACAAAATTACTTCCCCGAAACTATGAATCGAGCAAATTATTACCGCCCGTTTGAACGCGGCTTCGAACGTGAAATTCTTAAACGCCTTGATTATTGGAATAAAAAAAGACAGGGGTAAGTTTTTTAGGGAGTAGAAAAACTCACAAAATATTAACCTATTCTTTACCAAATAAGTTTATGATTGCCTTCAAGTTAAACTTCTATTCAAAGGGCAATATATGAAGGTTAAAAAAGAATATGCACCCGAGAAAGTCTTGCAAGATTCTCCGGTTCGTCAAGAAAATTTCAATCACATGGTTGAAGAAATCAGGAAGGCTTTATTAAAAGAAGATAAAGGAGATCAGAAAGTTGCTTTGTTCAATACTGTTTTAAGCGGAACTAAAAAAGACGTTATGAACGCCGCAAGAGATTTAGACAATAATATTGATATATTGACAGGTCTTATTGAAGGAATGAATTTATTTCATATCGTTGCTGCAAGGTTGCCAAATAATAATAAAGACAGTCAAGAAATAACCGGAATTATCGGTTTTCTTGCAAGTAAAAATCTTAATCCATTGTCAAAGGCTAAATTTGATATCGGTGAAGACGGAGAAGAGCAAATAATCACTTTGTCCCCGCCGTTTTTTTGCAATAAAACTTTAGATGAAGACCCGGAGAAAAAATCTGGTGCGGTTTTTTCTTCGTTGCTTAAAGTAGCAGAACAATATGCGACAAAGCAGATGAATATAGAAAAAAATAGACCTAAAAATGCACAAGGCATTGAAGATGAGGGGGAACTGCTAAGTAACCAATTTGGAAAACTGGGAGAATGTTTCTCATCTTTGCCCAATGAAATGGTCTGCACTGCTAGAGCTGATTTATTTAGACTCGGTAATACTCACAATTTTTGGAAAGGCGATTGCTTTAGTACTGATTGCTCTTCCTGGCGAACCGATGATATGAAAGTAGGGGAATTTATCGATGATAATCATATATTCTTATCCGGTTATTATGCACAAATCGGCAAATCGGTTGAATATGAGCAATCAATAGAAATTTTTAATCAAGCAATAACTTCAAGTCTTAAGGGAAATAGTAGTAAAGCAGTCGGCGATTTGCAATTTTCTGACACAAGTAGGCTGGGATACCAAAAAATTGCATTGGAAAATTCTATTTTGCCTTCTGGAACCAGTAACGGCATATCTTACGCAAAAATAATTTCTCCGGCAGAATTAGAAAAATTACAAGAACAAGACCCGAATATTCCCGACGGTACTGCAATAGCTTTAGTTATGAGGGAAAAAAATAAAGTTCAAGAGATCAGCCGTGGTATCGTGCCGGTTATGAATATAAACTTGAAAGAAGGAGAAGATCATAAAGTTGCTACTGAGTTTAGTAAAACTTTAGACTCTAATGCTATATACTATAGCGGCAAAGGCAATGCAGTTTTTATCGCACCAAACGACACCAATAAAATGTTAGATGCTATGGGGTTTGTGGCAGGACAAGTGTTTTTAGGTGTGGATCGAGAATTTTATGTTAACGAATGTTTATTGCAGTTTTCTTTAGATGATCAGGTTCAGAGGTTGGCAAAATCTATAGCGTATTCTCCCGATATTATCGAAAATATGGGGGCCATTAATACTCTTATCGAAAGCAAAGACGGTGATGTAATAGAAGATTTTGCGATGATGACGAATAAAGATGCATTGGCATCGCATCTTACAAAATTTATTGAAGAGAAATATAAAGGCAAGCAGGCTGCCATAAGTTTGTTTCTTAAAGATTTAAGGGAGTTAAATCCCGGTTTGGAAGCGGATAATATTTTGAGTAATTACGTCCCTCCGTGTGACAATAATGCTCTCAGCAGCCAAGTTTTTAATTATTATACCGCAAAGAGTAAAGTTGCCGATATGAGTGTTCTTCCCGATGATAAATTTGTTAATCAAGTTAGTTATATTGCAAAACCGGATATGCTTAAAGCATTGGCAATAGTCGGCGGTCCGAGATTTAGAGATCGTTTGATTGATGCTCTTCAAGTCGGCAGACGTAGCCATATCGCAATCGGAATTACTAATGAATTAAAAAACAGAGGACTAATTAAGGAAGTAGCTCAAGTCGGTTAAAGGATTTTGATCGAAAATCATTTGTTGCCGCATATTTCTATTGGCAAAGTTTACGCTTTCTTTTATAGATTCGTGATATTAACAATCACGTAAAATATATCTAATTGTTTATGGCTTTAATAGTACAAAAATTCGGCGGTACATCGGTTGCGGATTTAGATCGTATCCGTAACGTGGCAAATAAAGTTAAGAAAGAAATTGAACTCGGCAACAAAGTTGCGGTGGTGGTTTCGGCTATGTCGGGCGTGACTGATCAATTGGTAGGTTGGGTTAAACAAATATCACCGCTCAACTCGCAAGCTGCATTGGAAGAATATGACACCGTAGTTTCATCTGGTGAGCAGGTGACTTCGGGTTTGCTCGCCCTCACTCTTAACGAAATGGGGATTCCAGCACGTTCTTGGCTGGGTTGGCAGATTCCGCTGATCAGTGACGATGCTCATAGCAAAGCTCGCATAGGCGAGATTAAATCAAAAAATATTTTAGAGTCGATCAATTCCGGCGTGGTTGCGGTTATGGCTGGTTTTCAAGGAGTTGATGCAAACGGCAGAATCTCAACGCTCGGGCGTGGCGGTTCGGATACTTCGGCGGTGGCGTTGGCAGCTTCTATCAATGCCGATCGTTGCGATATTTATACCGATGTTGACGGGATTTACACTTGTGACCCTCGCATCGTGACTAAAGCCCGTAAGCTTGATAAAATAACTTACGAAGAAATATTGGAAATGGCATCGCAAGGTGCAAAAGTTCTGCAAACTCGCTCGGTCGAGATGGCGATGAATCATCGAGTTAGGGTGCAGGTTCTGTCAAGTTTTAACGATAAACCGGGTACGTTACTGGTTGATGAGGAGGAAATCGTGGAAAGAAGAAGAGTTACCGGAATTGCCTATAGTCGTGACGAAGCAAGGATCACGCTTACCGAAGTGGCAAATATTCCGGGTGTAAGTGCGGCAATTTTTGCTCCGCTTGCCGATGCTAATATCAATGTCGATATGATCGTGCAGAACGTCACCGAGGGCGGCAAAGAGACCGATGTTACCTTTACGGTGCCGAGGGGTGACCTTGCCAATGCAATCGCACTTGTTGAAAAAACCCGTGATCAAATCCGCTATAAAACTTTGCATTGTGATAAAACCGTAGCCAAAATCTCGGTGATCGGGGTGGGTATGCGTAGTCATGTCGGAATTGCAAAAGAAATGTTTGAAACTTTGGCAGCAAAGGGTATAAATATTTTGGTGATTTCAACTTCAGAGATTAAAATCTCTGTTTTGATTGCCGAAGAATATATGGAACTAGCTTTGCGTGCTTTGCACACGACTTACGGGCTGGATTATGAATAACCTTTTAAGGTGAGGTATGAATATGATTCAAGGACTCTCAATTATGGACGTTTTTGCTCCGCTTTGGTTCATATTTTGTTGGGCTGGATATTCGGTTTTTGCCGATTTGGATAGTCGTCACAGGACTTCGCTTGTAGGTGTGACCAGTGAATACCGCTTAAACTGGATGCGGCAAATGCTTAAACGTGATAATCGCATGATGGACGCAACTTTGATCGGTAATCTTCTGCGTAGTATTTCATTCTTTGCGAGTACGACGATTTTTATCATTTTGGCAATTTTTACTTTGCTGAAATATCGTGAAGAAGCATCGGGAATTCTTATTAATATTCCTTATGTAACTCCTTCAACTCCTTTGTTGTGGGAAGTAAAAGTATTTACTCTGATTGCAATATTTATTTACGCATTTTTTAAATATACTTGGTCTTTGCGTCTTTATAACTATTCTTGCGTTATCGTCGGTGCAGCACCATTGTCGACCGAAAGAGACGAGCATTTTGAAGAATATGCACAAAATAGCTCAAAAGTGATTATCAATGCCGGTAAACATTTTAACCGGGCTTTGCGGGCAAATTATTTCGGGCTTGCCGCTTTTTCTTGGTTTCTCAATGACTGGTTATTTATTGCGATGTCAACCTTGGTGGTCGGGGTTTTATATCGCCGTGAATTCCGCTCATTGGCTCTAAAATATATGATGAACGCTTCGGCTTTTAGAAGCTAAATTATTATAGAAAAGAATCTAATATTGTTGTTATTTTCTCAAAAATTAGTTATTATAACTTTAAATAGAATGAGGTTTTATGTTACGTCCTTTGCTTTCTGCTACAGCCTTACTATTGTTGATCCCAAGCGTTAGTTTTGCTTGCATCGAATCTTATCCGCCTTCGATAGTTAATATTTTTAACAAAAACTGCGTTAAAGACGATAATAGCAAAAGCGGCTATTGCTCTTGTGTGATCGAACATATCCAAAAAACTATTCCGCTCGGTGAATTTATCGAAATCGGAAATGCTTCGGGCAGCAGCATCGACGATGCTCGCTTTAACAAGGCTACAAAAGCTTGTTTAGCAAAACTCTCAGGTGAAGAAAACAGCACTAAGCCGAAAAAATCGACTCCCGCACCAAAAATAACTCCTGCAAAAACAAGTGATTTACAAGCTCCAACTCCACAATCTGCTCCGGTTCAAGCACCTATAGCGGTGCAGCCTGCTGCTGCAGCGTCGGTTCCTGCGAATTCTGCTCAAGCTGTGGTTACAACTCCGACAAAAGAATTGCCGCAAATTCCTGCAGATAAAACTAAAGCATTACCGAGTTTGCCTAATAATGCTTCATCTACTACCGGGCTTCCTTTCTTGCCGCCTGCAGCTGTGAATGCAAAGCCTGCTGCACCGCAAGTAAATAATGCCGCAACTGCTCCTGCTGCAGCTGCTCCTACCGCCGTTGTTCCGACTCAGACTACGGCATCTCCTTCGACACAAGCACCGGCAAATTCGAACATTGCTCCTGCTTTGCCGCAAAAATAATTTTAATCAATAAGAAGGTATATTTATGAAAATACTCATTTCAGGAAAACATATGGAAGTCGGAGATTCACTCCGTGAACATGTTGAACAAAAACTTGAAGAATGCGTCAATAAATATTTGGGACGTGTTGTTGGATTGACCGTTGTTTTTGCAAAAGAATCTCATCGTTTTAAAGTTGATATTAACGGTAATACCGGAACTTCGTCCGGTGTTATTATAAAAAGCAGCGATTTCGGTGACGATGTTTATGCTACTTTTGATAATGCGGCTCATAAAATCGAAAAACAGTTAAGACGTTATAAAAATCGTCTTACCGATCATCATAAAAAATCGCATCACGTTGAAGGTGAATTTGTTCCGACCGTGTCTGCAACCAAATATGTTATCGAAGATCATAAAGAAGATCATCATGATGAATCACCGATTATTATTGCCGAAAAAGCAACCGCAATCGAGCGTCTAACCGTGAGCGAAGCTGTCATGAAAATGGATTTGGCAGAGCTTCCGGCTTTGATGTTCTTTAACTCGCTCAACGGTCGCATCAATGTGGTTTATCGTCGTGTCGACGGTAATATTTCTTGGGTGGATCCTGAGCAAGCAAAAGCCGCTTAGTTTCCATATGATTTCTACTAGAGCTTGCTGCAAACGTTGATTTTCTCCGCTTCACTCCTCACGTATTAGTATACGCTGCGGTGTGATGCTCTAAAATACAACGTTTTCGCTGACGCTCTAGCGAAATCATAAGAAAACGTAGTCTTGTTATAGGTTGTCGCATGAATGATGATATAAATAAAAAAGTCACCGTTCATGCGACTTGTATTTGCTTTGAAGGCAAGGGTATTTTATTACTCGGAGAATCCGGTAGCGGTAAGTCGGATTTGGCATTGAGATTGATCGATAAAGGCTGCAAGTTGGTAGCCGATGATCAAGTGATTTTACACAAAGAAAATAATGCAATAATTGCCAATTCACCGCTCAATATTAAAGGATTGCTGGAGGTGAGGGGAGTCGGTATCGTTACCATGCCGATAGAACAAAATATTGCGATAAATTTGGCGGTAGTTTTGCAAAAAGACCGCAATATTGAGCGTTTGCCCGAGCCTAAATATTACGAAATTCTTGGGATAAATATTTCCCAAATCGATATTTATCCGTTTGATATTTCAGCGGCTATAAAGGTGATTACAAAATTATCTGTTGATGTTATATTGGTTTAGAATAGGCAGCAAATTAAATATTGCACATGAAACAAAAATACATAAATAAATCAGGTTTTACACTCATAGAACTTTCCATTGTTATGGTGATCATAGGCTTGATTGTTGGCGGTGTATTTGTTGGTCAAGATTTAATTCGTGCTGCTGAAATTCGTTCTACAATTAGTCAAATAGAGAAATATGATGCATCTTTTATGACTTTTTTTGGGAAGTACGGTGAAATACCTGGAGATATTCCATCTCAAAATGCCGCTAATTATGGATTTGCCGCTCGTTCCGGAGCCACTGCTCACGGTGACGGTAATAGAATTATAACAGGTTGCGATTCTGCCGGAGTTGCTTTTGATACCAAATTTGGTTGTGAGGTAGCATTAGTTTGGCGTGACTTAAGCGATGCAGGTCTGATTGCCGGACGTTTTATCGGAACCGATCAATGTTGCGATAATAACGGAGCTTTGACCGCACCCCATACTATGAACGATTTTGTTCCTGCTGCTAAAATAGCTAAGGGAGTAAATATAAATATATGGGGAGTTCCTTCAACCACAATTGAAATAGGTAGAATAAAGAATTCTTCTCACTATTATCAGTTTTTTAATAATTTCTCAGCATTAGGCGATTATACGGGAGCTTATATTACGCCTATTGATGCAAGTAATATAGACAAAAAAATTGATGATGGGTTACCTTTAACCGGAAAAGTCTTTAGTCAATGGTTTAATATATTAGATTATTGTGACTATAATTGTTTGCAAAATCAGACTGTTACTGCAAAAGCTTGTACTTCAAATATTACCAATACGCCGATTAGCACATATAATACGAGAACCGTAACCGATAATGCTTGTCTTATAGAAATAAAAGCAGGGTTTTAATACACAGATTCAATCGCCCTAATCATCTGATAATTTCCGTTTAGTTTGGCAACATCAATCGGGGTTATGCCTTGGATATCGGCAATATTGGGGTTGGCTTTGCGTGCGAGTAATAAACGGGCGACATTGATTGCATTATTTTTAACCGCAACCATAAGAATGGTTTCGCCTTGCCCATTGGTAAGATTGACGCTTTTTCCGGTTGATAATATTGCATTAAGTCCGTTAATATCGTCACGTGCAGCGGTGATAAATGCCATTTGGTTATAGTCGGAATTGTAATAGGCAATCGGCAAATGTAAATTATGCGAATCGTATAATTTTTTGTAGATATTATCGGGCAGATATTCAGTGCGATAATTCTCAAATGTCGGTTTATGTCTAGCCGCATAGGATTTCTTTTTACCCGAACTTTTCTTTTTGTCTTTCTTATCTTTCTCGGGTTTGTCTTTTTCTTTATTATCAACTAATAAAATTCCCTCACTGCTTGGTTTTGCAATTGATTTAGGCTCTTCTTTTTTGCTAACCGGCGGTTGCAATAACGGAGGTAATTCAAGCGGCGGTGCTTTTAAAGCTTCGGCTTCTTTTGCATCGTTAGATGCAGTCGCCGTAGGTTGTGAATCTGGTAATTTAGGCATATCGGGAATTGCAGAGCTTACGGATTGCAGCGAAGGCAATGGCGGAAGTGCAGGAATTGCAACATCTGCGGCATATAATGAATGACTGCAAAGTGAAATTGCCAATGTAATTAAAATCGTTTTTAAGCTTTTCATATGATTATTATCGTTTAATTTTCTATTTTTTAGGTTAAAAGTCATAATATAACAAAATTGTTAAATAATTATTAACATAAGCTAGTAAATCGAGGGATTTGCGTGATTAAAGATAAAATTAAAATAGGTTTTACCTTGGATTATGAGGAAAATGGCGGATATTCCAAATTTCCTTATTATGCAATTCGCCAAAATTATTTGACCTCAGTTAGCGATTTGGGGGCTATTCCGCTTGCTTTGCCGCATAATGTGGAGTTTGTCGAATCTTATATCGATATGATTGACGGGTTAGTAATAACCGGCGGTGCGTTTGACGTTCCTCCGCAAATGTACGGAAATAAAGATATTCATCAGACTGTTAGCCTTAAGCCTGGGCGTACCGAATTTGAATATGCGATAACTTTGGCGGCAATTAAGCATAAAAAACCGATACTGGGAATCTGCGGTGGGCAGCAATTGCTTAACGTAATTCTCGGCGGCACTCTGATTCAGCATATACCTGATAGCATCGCAAATCCGCTTGCCCATGAGCAGCCTAATCCCCGTAATCAACCCGGGCATGATGTGCAAATTGTCGGCAATAGTTTGTTGGCTAATATAGTCGGGGAAGCTAAAATTGCGGTAAATTCCGCTCATCATCAAGCAGTTGATAAAGTCGGGCAGGGCGTAATTGTCAACGCAACCGCTCCCGACGGGGTTATCGAAGGCATAGAATACCCCAATCACCCGTTTTGTCTTGGCGTGCAGTGGCACCCCGAATATAATGTCAGCGGTGCAGATGCAAAAATATTTGCGGCTTTTGTTGCAGCTTGTAGAAAAACTAATAACGATTAGGAAAGATTATGAATAAGATTTATGTGCCGATAATCAATAGATGTCCAGATTTGCCGATCCCTGCTTATGCGACTGAAGGCAGTGCGGGTATGGATTTATTGGCTGTGGTGGAAGAAGATGTTGTGATTGCAAGCGGTGAGTATAAATTGATAAAAACCGGAATCTCGATTGCCTTGCCCAAAGGTTACGAAGCTCAAGTTCGCCCCCGTTCGGGTTTGGCGTTGAAAAACGGAATCGGCGTTCTTAATTCACCGGGAACTATCGATTGTGATTATCGTGGAGAAATAGGAGTGATTTTAATCAATCACGGCAAAGAAGATTTTAGCGTTACCAGGGGTATGCGAATTGCCCAAATGGTGATTGCTCAATATTCGGTCGTGACATGGCAATTATCGGAAAATCTTGAGGAGAGTGATCGTGGTAGTGGCGGTTTCGGCTCAACGGGAATTAAAATATGAGAATTTCCAAACGTTTATTCCATGCCGTAGAAGCGGTTTTATATATAGCATATAATGCGGCATCAGATTGTATCGGCAGTAAAGAAATTGCCGAGAAGCAAGGCACTACGCCACGTTATCTCGAACAGGTTATGCAAAAACTTGTTAAAAGCGGAATACTTAGAGGGGTGAGAGGACCAAGCGGTGGCTATTTACTTGCCCGTGAGAAGCGTCGTATCAGCATTGCCGATATTTACCTTGCGATCAGCGAAGAAGAAGTTGATTATAATTCGACCGAATTGGGACAAAAAATTCTCAAACCGGTTATGGATTCTATGCAAGAATTACTTATACAAAGAGCCGGAGCAATCACCATAGCTGATTTATATAGCCATGCAGTTGAACTCTCGGTCGCCAAGACGGCAAAAAATGAAGATAATTTTACGATTTAAACAACGGATTATTCGTAACTTAATTATCGTTTTTATGATTAGGATTGAGCATGCGATCGAGATAGCGTCCTTGGAAAAGATTTATTCCCATAGATTGTCCGTAGCTTATGGCTTCCCGAGTATCGCAGCGGCATAAAATTACCCGATTTGCTCCGCAGCTTTTAATTGAATTGATTATTGAACTATTTGCATTTTCCGCCGCATGATTGCCCATTTCAGGTGACCATTGGATTTTTGCAAGGTCAAAATCGAGTTTGTCACGGTCGATAAGATTTATGGTTAGATTATTAAGCCCGTCGATACAGACTTTATATCCGAGCTTATGGAGTAGATTGCGAGCTGCGGTAAAGCCTTTGATGTCACTAAATACGTCGCCGACTTGAATTTCGATCAGGACGGAAAATTTCACCACAGGTTTAATCAGAGAATCAAATTCTTTGAATTTTGGCGATAATATGGTCTCTAAATTAAAATTAAGACTAACCGGGGTCTCAAAATAACGCAACGGACTCATGCTTAGCATGTCGAGCATGCGTTCGTCCAATATTTGGGTGAGATAGCCGAACAGCCAGCGATTGCCGAGGAGATCTGCTTTAGTGTGGAGCATTTGTCGCAATTTGGCGATATTGATATAATATTCGTCAAAAACTTTACGCAGATTATTGTCGTGGGTTACTGCACAAATCGGCTGCATACGCATTATTCGACTTAAATCTGCTTTGTATAAATCATGCTCGATATGGGAGAGGCGAAGCGGTGTAAATGCCGATGAATCATTACCGGGTCTTTCCGGTAATCCTGATTGTTGTCGTGCAGATTCGCTAGGTTTTTCTGCACTTAAGCTGTGAGATAATTTTTGTCTACATATTTGATAAATCTCCGCATATTCAACACCCAAATCATAAACACGACAAAAATTCTTATTTTCTTTACCTTCGGCATCATATGTAAGCGGATCGTCGATAAATAAATAACGCAGTTGAAATATGGCTTTTTCAATCTGATTTTTAGGGGCATTGCGGCAAACCACGATTATAGTATTGTCATGACAGACAAAAATCCCCCCCTGATAAGAGCTAAATAAATCAGATAGCAGGTTAACCGATATTTTTAGTTGATAATCATTAGCATAACGCTCAAGCAATTGATCGAAACGAAAATATAAAGCACGCCAGTTGGTAGCGTCGATCTCGGCTTTGCCGATAGTATCGATAAGTTTTTTTTCTGCATTTTGCGTAACTGCCAACATAAATTTAATTGCCGTAATCTTTTAACATTTTTTCGGAAGTTCTATTCGTAATATATTGTTCCAATGAGCGAGTGTCGAGTTCTATTTGCGGTTTATCTATATCGTTAAATATATTGATCGTCATAGTCGGAGGGTGTTCGTTATCTAGTTCCTTAAGGAAGAAATTGATTTTATTTTGCATTTTCCAATTCACTAAGTCTATTCTTGAGTTAAGCGCAGCATCGGATAAATAGCTTTTCAATTGCGTATTTGAAGTAGTAACAATACCGTTATTTATATTCCATTCACCGGTAATATTATTAAACAATGTTCTGCCGCCCGGCAATGCCCGCCTTACTACGTCTAATATATCTGCTACTGTTCTGACATATCCTACCGATCTTATAATTCCCGGAAGGTTAAAGCCGTTAATTTCAACGTTGATTCCGTTAATTGCAAATCCTCCTTTAAGATTTGAAACCCAAGAAAACAAGTTTATCCCGTTGGTTGCCAGGTGCATATTCATGTTATAATCACCGGATAAGCTTTTCATAATCGGGAATAAAGATGCGATGTTGGCAGTGCTTAAAGAAGTTAAATCTCCCGATATTTCCAAAGAAGGAATTACACCGCCTCTGACGGTAATTGCTCCTGCAAAATTTGCTCCCAATATTTTGGTGTTTATGTCTTTTACGGTAAGAATTCTATCTGCAATATCTCCCGATATTTCACTGTTATAGATTTGGAAATTATTATGTTTAAAATGCCCGAATTTAAGATGATAAGATGCGTTGACGAGATCGATCCAGGAAAAATCGAATGCTTGTTTTGACCAGCGTTCTTGTGGATCTTTTGCGGTTGCTTGCGGAGCGGAAGAATTTTCAAAGAAAGTTGCAGTGTCTAAGTTGTCAATATCCAATTTGAGATCAAGCTTGGGGATCGAGCTTGAAACGTCGGCAAATGCCCGCCCCGATAAAGAAGTTCCGTTATATGATGTTTTGAGATCGCTGATTTCAAGTTTGCCAGAAGTTGCGGCTAGTTTAAATTCTGATTTATCGCGGAGTTTTTTGTTTAGAATATATTTTTCCATCGATGCTTTGACCGATAAATTATAACCGAGCTGTTTTAGCCAAATAGAGAGGCTGCCGTCGCTTTTATCGACTAAATTATCTTGTAAAAAAGCAGTTTGCCAGGTTTGCAATCCCCATAAATTGACAAAATTATCTAGGTTGATGCCGGTTATGTTTAGTGCTGCACGTATAGTAGATCGTTCGTCTATATTAACTATTATGCCGCCTATAATCGATGTTTTTTCGATAATCGCTTTGAATTCCGAGAGTCTTATTTCTTTTCCCGAGATATTGGCATTGCTGATTATATGAAATCTTTTAAAATCTTCGGGCGGCAGGGAAACTCCGGAAGACTTAAATATTGATATAGCTTCATTGAAATCATTACCCTGTATATCAATTTGTCCCTCGAGAGAAAATCCGCTTATTCCCTCTTTTCCTATCCCTGAGAATAAAAGTTTTCCTTCTCCCGGTATGCGTATTAACGCTTGCGGAATCGACATTTCACCTTTTTCAATATCCAGCGATATTATTGAATCTTTTATATGTTTGTTATTGTAAAATATATCGTCAATTTTTATTTCGCCTTCTAAAGTGATTGAATTAAAAAGGAATTTGTGAGAATAACCGGAAAAATTGTTTTTGGATATTTCGTCTTCGATAGTTTCTTGTTGTTTAATATTAGACGGTTTTCCGAAAATTCCGTTGGCAAAAATATTTTCAAGATTTATCGATTCTATCTCACTGTTAACTTTGATATTTTTAGCATTATCGTAACTTATAGAAGTTTTTGCTTTAATCGATTCTCCTTCTATAGTGAAATCGGGAAGTTTTATTGCCCCCGTTTCATCTGTCGATATTGAGCTTTTTATCTCTAATGGAAGCGGTTTATAGCCTCGATTGTCATTTTCGGGTTTGTTGCCGATTGCGGTTGCTATCCATATTGCAATATCGTCACTGCCAAAGTTAATATTTCCGTTTAGCTTTATGTTGTTGTTATTGTAAGATATTTCGCCTTTGTAATTGAGAGAGCTTTTGTCGCTTGTTAAATTAAAATCTACGGAATCTTGTTTGTCGCTAATAAATTTTCCTAAATCGCTAAATTTTCCGTCAAAATCAAAAATTTTGTTTAGGTAACGGAAATTTGCCTGCAGTTCTTGCTTGTTTTGGGCAGGATTTTGTTTGATAATTGCCGATATATTATCAAATTTTGCGTCTGAGTTTTTATCGGGATTTATATATGATATATTTGAATTTTCTATATAAAATTCAGTATTTTTGAAAGACTCAGAATCTAGATTGTCGCTATCTTTTGTTTCTGTAGGTATATTTTTTGAATTATCGATAATTTCCGTCCAGTTGATATTGCCCTTGGCATTTCTTTCAAGATTTATATCGGTTTGCGATATTATCACTTTCTCGATTGCAATATTTTTGCCGAATATAGAAAATAAATCCGGATATATATCCAAATATTTTACCGAGATTACAAATGGGGCTTTACCGGTTTCAACGTTTCGAACATATAATTTATCTATGATTAAATGCGGCATCGGCGACATTTTAGTATATATGTCACCCTGAATTTCAAGTTGCATTCCGGTTAGTTTTTTCATGTAAGCGACGAGTTCGCTTTTAACCGCATCACCGTTTATCAATTTTGGGATTATGCTAAACCAACAAATAAATATCAGAAGAGCGATGCAACAAAATGCAAAAGCAATCTTTTGTGTTTTTGTCGGCTGTTTAAAACTCGGTAATTTGATTGATTTAATTTCCGGAATTTTCATCTTCTATTTCTTCAAATGCCAGAGCTTCTTCATCTTCGATGTTGTTGATAAGATCATTGCCGCCGGTGTCTAATTCTTCGATTAGTGCTTCGTCGTCTGCATCGTCTTCATCGTTGATGGTTTCTTCTTCCATTTCCTCGAGTTCGCTTAATTCATCGAGATTTTCTATTTCCTCGAGTTCGTCGATTTCGATTAAATCGCTTAATGTTTTTCTTTCGATTTCGTCATCGAAGTCTTGGGCAGGTTTTTTTGCAGAAATTTTGCTATTGCTATTAGTTTCATCTGCCGATTTCTTTACCAATTTGCGTTTTGCTTTGATTTCCAGGGCGGGATCAAACTCCGCTCCGCATTTAGGGCAAATTGCCGGAGATTTCTTAAGATCGTAGAATGCTACGCTGCATTTTATACAATTACGTTTGGTACCCCAAGATGTTTTTGTCATAATAAATCTCCTGTTATTTTCTTTTAGTATAATTCAACTTTATCTTTTATTCAATTTTTGTATGTTGGATTTTAGAAGAATTTTTGAAACATAATAGGTATAGATAAATAACAATATGAAAAGTAAGCATAACATAACCCCGATGTTTTCTAAATCATCTAAAAAAATTGTCGGCAAACTAATAGTTGCAGGCGATAAGTCGATTTCGCACCGTTCTTTGATTATTGCTTCGCAAATTATCGGAACCACCTCAATATCCGGACTCTTAGAAGGTGAAGATGTTCTTAGAACTGCCGATGCTTTGCGTTCTTTGGGTGTTAATATCGAGCGTAAATCTGAAGGAAACTGGATTGTTGAAGGTGTTGGAGTCGGAGGATTATCGGAAAGTGCCGATGTTTTAGATATGGGCAATTCAGGAACCGGTGCAAGATTATTGATGGGCTTGGTATCTACTTATAATTTCACGACCTTTTTTAGCGGTGACGATAGTTTGCGTAGCCGTCCGATGCAACGGGTTGTTGATCCCTTATTGCAAATGGGCGTAAAATTTCATGCCAGGTCAAAGGGTAGGCTTCCGCTTGCCTTGATCGGCAGTGGCGACACTATGCCGATAGAATATATAATGCCGGTTGATTCTGCACAGGTTAAATCGGCAATTTTGCTTGCCGGACTTAATACTGCCGGCAAAACTACGGTAATTGAGCAAAAACCTACTCGTGACCATAGTGAAAAAATGTTGGCTTATTTCGGCTGGCAACTTGAAACTGAAAAACTTGAAAACGGTGCAATTGCAATTTCGATTATCGGTAAGCAAGCTTTGCAACGTAAAGATTATAAAATTACGGTTCCCGGTGATCCTTCTTCGGCGGCGTTTTTGGCGGTTGCCGCTCTTATCGTGCCGGGATCTGATATAACTATAGAAAATATAACCGTAAATCCTTTGCGGATCGGTCTATATACGACTTTGCAAGAAATGGGTGGAAATATAGAATTTATAAATAAACGCATTGAAGCAGGTGAAGAAGTTGCCGATATTAGAGTGTGTTACAGCAAACTGCAAGGCGTTACCGTACCTGCATCACGTAGCCCTTCGATGATCGACGAATATCCGATCTTGGCAGTCGCTGCAAGTTATGCCACCGGTAAAACTATTATGCACGGACTTGCCGAGTTGAAGGTTAAAGAAAGCGATCGTTTAACTGCTATTGCCAGCGGATTAAAACAATGCGGAGTCAATGCAGAAATAGACGGTAACGATTTAATGATCGAGGGTTGCGAACAACCTTACGGCGGTGCAACTATAACTACCAATTTTGATCATCGTATCGCTATGAGTTTCTTGGTTATGGGCATGGCGAGTAAAAACGAAGTTAAGATTGACGATGCTTCGAGTATTGCGACCAGCTTCCCGAATTTTGTCGAGTTAATGAATCGCCTCGGTGCGAATATGTATTACGATGCTTCCGATGTGGTCGGTCAAGAAAAATACAAGCCTTTGACGATTGCGATAGACGGTCCTGCCGCTTCTGGTAAGGGGACTTTGGCACGGCGGATTGCCGAGCATTTCGGCTATTCATATCTTGATACCGGAAGTATTTATCGTGCTGTCGGTTTGAAGTTAATTTATTCGGCTAAAGATCCTTACGATAAACGCTCGGCGATCGATTCTGCATTGGCATTGAGCGAACAAGATTTGACTAATCCAAGGTTGCGGCAAGAACGCATCGGGCAGGCTGCATCGATAATTTCTTCGATACCGGAAGTTCGGACTATTTTATTGGATTTTCAGCGTAATTTCGCCAAAAGCCCAAAAGGTGCGGTTTTAGACGGTCGTGATATCGGTACGGTGGTTTGTCCGCAAGCCGATATTAAAATATTTATTACCGCTAACTTGGAAACTCGTGCCAAACGCCGTCATCGTGAGTTGCAAGGTGAGGGGATTGAGGTGGTATATCAATCTGTTTACGATGATTTATATGAGCGTGACGAGCGTGATGCCGAACGCAATGTTGCTCCGCTTATTGCTGCGGAAGACTCTATAATTGTCGATAGCTCCGACCTTAGTGCCAATGAAGTTTTTGATAAAGTAGTCGCAATTGTTAAGAATAAGTTGGGGAAAATATAGTAAATCGATTTTCGTCACCCCGTGCTTGTCACGGGGTCTAGTACTTTTAATGCGAGATACCGCAATAAATGCGGTATGACAATTGTGCTATTGTGGGTAAGAATTAAGATAAAATAGACAAAGTGGTTAGCATTGCAATTTTGTAATCGTGCGGAAATATTACGGCAATATTATTTCCGCTATAAAGTCATCAATAAAACAATTTATTGGGAGTCTTTATGAAGAAAATTATATTTACGGTTATGTTCTTATCGGCAGTTTCGCTAAGCAGTGCGGCTAATGCCGGGTTTGAATCTTTTTCTATTTCTTTCGGTAATTATTACCCCACTCCGGCACCGGTGGTGTATTATCAACCCCGTCCTGTCTATCCGCAACCGGTTGTTGTTTATAGGCAGGCTCCAGTTTATTATCCTTATTATTACGGATATCGCCCGGTTTATTACCGCCATGACAATGAGTGGCGTTATCGTCGGCAGCAATTTCACGAGCGTGAATATGAAAGATTCGGTCGTTGGTAAATATATATAGTATTTCTCCAAATAAAAAGGAGAAATACTATATCTAAACCTTCATCGGGAGAATAATCATATTATTTCCAGTAGCGTGTAGACGTTTTTGGATAATATAAGCATTCTGGTTATAGAGGAACTGGTTGAATATATTTTCGTCGTCAAAGATTAGCTTGCTAGCAAAGAAGGTTGATTTTGGGAAATCTTTGCCGACTTTTTCACTAAGTTCGGTGATTTTTTCTACCACGTCGGTACCGAATGCCATATAAGAAGTTGCTGCCATTGAGCGAGCATTGCAGTAATTTACATAATGTTTTAGGTTTTGTTTGAAGTCGCGTCTGATCGATCCCCAATGTTCGGTTTCCGAGAAATTACCGGAATCGACTTCGCCAACGCTTATGAATACAAAATTGGTATAAACTCCAGGGAATAAACGTAAAACCCACAATAATGCGTGCATTCCGCTGCCGATACAATCATTGACGATAAATACCGCAGTTTGTTTATTTGGATCGAGGGCAGGGGGTTCGGCAACTGTTTTTTGTCCGACATTGGTAAATAATTCATCGGCAAGTGCAAGTTTTTGTTGTACTCTATCGTAAGATTTACGAATTTTCCACCCGAGTATTACCACCAAGCCGGTAATCAATATGGTTAACCAGCCGCCGTCAAAGAACTTTTCAACAACGGTAACCATCAAAATTCCGCCGCAAACCAAGAATCCCAAGAATGCAACCAGCAATTTTCGCAGCCAATTCTTATTTTCACTGCGATTTTTAAGCCAATATATACAGAGTCCGAGTAGCGAAAGCGAGAATGTTAAAAATACGTTGATACTGTAAAGAACTACGAGAATACGGACATCTCCCCCGGTCAACATAAGTATAAGAAGAGACGAAACCCCCATCAATGTAATGCCGTGCTTGGTTACCAAACGGCTTGAAAGCGAGCTGAAGAAATGCGGCATCCATTTATCGGTTGCCATATTGGCAAGTACTGCCGGTCCGGCAAGGAATCCTGTATTGGCGGCAACCAGCAAAAGACCTGCTTCAAGTGCAAGAACCAACGGCAATAGAATAGGTGATAAATTAAATCCACCGATTTGCCAATCTTGCATTATGGTACGAAATACTACTGCGTTCAGCGTTTGCCCTTCTTGGTGTGAAGCTCCCCAAAGCAAATAGAGTATAATAATTCCGCCCGCCGTAAATGCCAATGAAACCGCAATGAAAAACATTGTAAGTTTGCCTGTTTTAATACGAGGCTCTGCAAGAGTATTGACGTTATTTGAAACTGCTTCCAATCCGGTATAAGTACCGCCACCGAGGGAAAATGCCTTCAAAAACAGCGATGCCACGAAAATTCCGCCAAGAGATTCCGACATTTTGCCGGTTTCTGCTATTGCATTCGGTATTAGATCGGGTAATCCGCTAGAATGCATTGTAATTCCGTATATAATCAGAAAAGTATGAGTGATAACAAATCCGAGGAAAATCGGCATAAGAACTTTAATCGACTCTTTAACGCCACGTAGATTAAGAATTACTAGTAATATAATCACAAAACATGAAACTAACGGTTTAATTCCCGCAGATTCTTTGGGCAGTAAACTAAATAAAGCATCGACACCGCTGGCAACCGATATTGCAATCGTTAAAATATAATCAATTATTAACGCAGACCCGGAAATTAGACCGGCAGTCGGTGATATCAATTGAGTTGCTACTTTGTAGCCGCCGCCGCCGTTTGGAAAAAGCTCTATAACTTGGGCATAAGCAATCGATATAATAAAAACAGTAAATGCAGTGGCTATTGCAAGGTAAATACCCAAAGAAACATGTTCTCCGAGTGCCAAGAAAGCTACTTCAGGGCCGTAACAAGACGATGAAAGACCGTCTGCCCCGAGTCCAACCCAAGCCATAAAAGCAACCAAAGTTATACCGCTATGGGTTTGCTTGCTAAAAGGATCGCGTGGCTTTCCTAAAATAAGATGCTTTAGTTTTTGTATGTCAGGCATTTCTATACTAATAATTAAGCCATGTTAAAGATGGCAGGGGCGACAGGAATCGAACCTGCAACCCCCGGTTTTGGAGACCGGTGCTCTACCAGTTGAGCTACACCCCTATTTAATTGATGCCCTTATATAGACTAATTTAGATTATGTAAAACTAATTATTTTATCATATCAAAACTTTTCTCTTGACGTCAGTCAGCCACTATCATCGTGCCTGCCCCGTGCGAGGTAAAAGTTTCGATTAGTATTACATGTTCAACCCTGCCGTCTAATATATGAGCGGCACGGCAACCATTTTCAACCGCATGGACGCAAGTATCGATTTTAGGAATCATACCGCCGGTAATAGTTCCGTTTTTAACCAATTTATGTGCTTCTTTAGGAGTTAGCTCACTGATTTGGTTTTTGTCTTTATCGAGAACGCCGCTAACATCGGTAAGGATAATTAGTTTGCATGCTTCAAGAGCGGCAGCCAATGCACCGGCTACGGTATCGGCATTGATATTATAAGTTTCACCGTTTCTGCCGATGCCGATCGGAGCGATAACCGGAATAATATCCGATTCGTATAAAGTGTCGAGGATAGTCGTATCTATATATTCAGGTTCGCCGACGAATCCGAGGTCAAGTACATTCTCGATGTTTGAATCGGGATCTTTTGCTTTGCGAGTCACACGTTTTGCAGTAATTAAATTGGCATCTTTACCCGATAAACCGATAGCTTTGCCGCCTTCTTCATTGATTGCGGTAACGATTTGTTTGTTGATCGATCCGCATAAAACCATTTCTACTATTTCTACGGTTGCCGCATCGGTAACCCTAAGTCCGTCGACAAATGAGCTGCTGATTTTTAGCCGATCAAGCATTTTGCCGATTTGCGGCCCTCCGCCATGGACGATAATCGGGTTGATTCCGACTTGTTTCATCAAAATAACGTCACGTGCGAATTGCTTGGAAAGAGCTTCTTCGCCCATTGCATGACCGCCATATTTGATCACGAAAGTTTCGCCGGCAAATTGCCGCATATAAGGTAGGGCTTCGGATAGGGTTTTTGCAGTTTTTACCCAATGCTCGGTGGTACCGGCTTCGCGATTTTTCATTTCTTTTTAACCTTGTCTTAAGTTGCGAAAGATGAATCCCTTAGAAAGGAATCTCATCGTCCAAATCTGCATGTGCATGATGTGCGGTATTTGCCGGAGTGTGTGAAGAAGCATATCCGCTGCTTGCTTGAGAACCGTGTCCTGCATTTTCACCTGCACCTTTATTATCAAGCATGGTAAGAGTGCTGCCGAAGCCTTGTAATACGATTTCGGTCGAATATTTTTCTGCACCGCTTTGATCAGTCCATTTACGGGTTTGCAAAGCACCTTCGACATAAATTTTTGAACCTTTATGAAGGTAGCTTTTGATAACTCCGATCAAGCCGTCATTGAAGACGACGATGCGATGCCATTCGGTTTTTTCACGACGTTCACCGGTGTTACGGTCACGCCAGCTTTCCGAGGTTGCCAAAGTTAAATTGGCAATTTCTTTGCCGTCTTGTGTAGTACGAATCTCAGGATCACGTCCTAAGTTTCCGATTAAAATCACTTTATTTACGCTGCCTGCCATAAAAATCTCCGGGTCAATATTATCAGTTTTTCTTTTAAATCACCGTTTTATTTTGTTCGCAAGTATTTTTGCCCTAAATTACGCATAAATTCTCTGCACTCGATTGCCGATGCGGGTGAAAATTTCATAACCGATAGTTTTTGCTGCATTTGCCATAATATCGACGGGTTGATTTTGATTGATAAATTCAATCCGCAAGTCATCGCGGAGTAATTCTTGCGGAATTTCGCTTACGTCTACGCTTAGCATATCCATAGAAACTCTGCCGATTATCGGAAGTTTTATATTATTGGCATATCCATAAAAATTATTGCTCAAATTCCGCATAAATCCGTCGGCATAACCGATTTCCACCGTGGCAAGAATTGAACCTTTTTTGACTTTTGAGGTTGCTCCGTAGCCGACATCACTCTCTGCATCTATTTTGCGATATTGGAGAATCGGTGCGGAAAGTTTTACGCAATTTTGCATCGGGTTTGCAAGTTCGCTATTGGGTGAAATTCCGTAAAGCGAACAGCCTGGACGCAGTAAATCAAAGTGATAATTTTGCCCAATAAAAACCCCGGAAGAATTGGCAAGACTTGCCGAAACTCCCTGAAAATGCTTGGATATTTGCTTGAATAATTCAAGTTGCTCGGCATTTTTGCGGTGGGAAGGCGTATCTGCACAGGCAAGATGCGATATTATAAGTTTTAAATGCGGAGATTTTGCCGGTAATTCGTAAGCTTGCTTGGGAGTGATTCCGAGCCTGGTCATGCCGGTATCGATATGAAGTGCGTAATTGCCTGCTTGTTGCCAATATTCAAGTTGTGCCAAGTCGTTGATAACGGGGATTATTTTATGAGCAATAAAATCGCTCCTTTGCCCTTTGCGTATACCGTTAAAAACATAGAGATTGCTAGCTGAATCAAATTGCCTGAACTCGATCGCCTCTTCAAGATTTGCCACGAAAAAATCTTTGCAACCTGCTTGGGCAAGCGTTTGCGATACTTGCTTTACACCGAGTCCGTAAGCATTTGCCTTAACTACGGAGGCCGAATTTTTATGCTCGGCTTTATTGCGTAATAATTGGTAATTGCTGCGGATTGATTCGAGATCTACTTCTAATGTCGGGCAATTAGGCAGTTTCAAGTGCTTGATCCGTAATTTCGGTTTCTTGTTCGTCTTGTCCGAGAAAACGGATTATTTCCTCTGCCAATGCTTTGATCTCAAGTGCGGCGGGGGTAGTCGGGGCGATTTCGGTTGCGGTTTTACCTTCCATAATCGCCGAGGCAAATAGAACCCGATTGCCGAGCGTGCTTTTGGCGAGATCGGGCAGTTCGGCGGCAATAGTTTGGGCGAGTTTTGAATTCGCAGAAATACGGTTAAGCACCACTTTAACAGGAATATTTTCGTTTTTGGCAAGCTCTAATGTTGCTTTGGTTGCCCATAAATCGGTCGGGCTGGGTTGTACCGGGATTATAATAAGATCGGCATTGCGGATTGCAGTGCGGGCTTCGGTTTCGGTGTGCGGTGGGCTGTCGATTATAATAATATCGTGATTACGACGTAGTCTCGCAACTTCGCTGCCGACTCTCCAGCCCGAAAGAGCTGCAAATGTAAGCCCGGTATAACCTTCGCCGAATTTTTCTTCACGGATTTTATGCCATTGGGTGGTGCTGCCTTGTGGGTCGATGTCGATAATAGCAACCCGTTTGCCGCGTTGTTTGAGTGCTACCGCAAGATGTACGGCTAAAGTTGTTTTGCCTGCTCCGCCTTTTTGTTGGGCTACGGTGATAACTTTTTCAGCCATAATAAACCTATGCTTCCTTTAGAGTGTTTTCCTATATTTTATCTTGAAAAATATACCGGATACTATATATTGTCAATATGATAGAGGTGCGTTTGTTATGAAGTCTATATTATTGATTTTTATACTATTTTTTACATTTCCGGTATTTGCTGTCGAGAGGGGATATACTCTCGATGAAGAATTGATTTATCGGGTAAATTTTGGACGTGCAGACGATATTAAATTATTGCTTGAACAAGGTGCTAATCCTAATGCGAGAACCAATCTCGGCGAGGCGGTTCTCTCTGTTGCTGCTGCCCGTGACGATGACGAAGCTATTGGAATGGTAAAGGCCTTGCTCGACAAAGGTGCAAACCCTAATATTGCAGATAATTCAGGTGTATATCCGATAATTGCAGCCGTAAAAAATTCTCGTTTGGAAGCATTAAAACACCTGATCGCAAAGGGGGCTGATTTTCACGTTAAATCCCCAAAGGACGAAACATTGCTTGATATTGCCAAAAATTCTTCCGATCCCGAGTTGACTAAATTTGTTCAAGAAATATTCGACAATGAAGCCGCTTTCGAAGCTAGTTTGCGAACCCCGGAGCGTTTTACGGGAATTATAAAATCATATGCGTTGTTAAGCTGCGAGTATCAATATTGGGCTTACGTATTAGAATCAAAACAATATAGAGAGCGTGAAGATGAATTTAACGAGCGTCTTGGCAGAATAAAAACCGGTATTGCATATAATATAGGGCAGATTCAAAAATATTATCCGAGAACACCTTCTGCAGATTTGCAAAAAATATCTAGTGCTGCTTCACAGATGATTTACGATGATTTGGAAGCTTTGGTTTCCAACAGTAATCGTAATTCAAAGGGAGTCGGAAAAGAAGATGATATGGTGAAAAGATGCAAAAAAATATCGGACTTGATTAAAATTGATTTCCCCCCCAGTGTTTTGAATGCTCAATGATTAAGCAAGCGATGATATTGGCAGCCGGTCTTGGAACACGTATGCGTCCGTTGACCGATATTTTGCCTAAGCCGATGATAAACCTTTGCAATAAGCCTTTAATCGAATACGCAATCGATAAATTACAAGATTACGGGATTGAAAAAATCGTCGTCAATACTTCTTATAAAGCTGAGATAATAGAAGATTATTTAAAAAATTCTTTTTCCGATATTGTTATATCTCGAGAAGCAGCACCACTTGAAACCGGTGGCGGAATTGCCAAAGCTTTGCATAATTTTGACCAAGAGGCGTTTTTCTCGATCAATAGCGATGTTATTTGGCTGGATTTTGAATATCCTACCTTAAATAATCTTGCTGATAATTTCAGCGATGATATCGATATTCTGCTTTTGCTTTTTCCGACCGATAAAGCAATCGGATATCAAGGGAACGGAGATTTCTTCTTGCAAGATAACGGATATTTACGGCGGCGACAAGAGCATGAAAAAGCACCCTATATTTACACGGGAATCCAGATTTTACGCAAAAATATATTTAGCGATATTCCGCAAGGAGCTTTCTCGCTTAACTTGTTGTATAATCGGGCTATGCAAGCTTCACCGCAGCGTATAAAAGGCATTGTCCATAAAGGTGATTTGCTTAATGTCGGAGATCTTGTCGGCAAGCAGGCAGCGGAAGAGTTTTTTTCACATAGAGATTGAAAAATATTTAGGCTTGGTTTAGTTTAATATTTCACAATAATTAAGGAGTCCGTTGATATGACTAATAAAGCACATGATCTATCACAAGAATTTCCTGAATATAAAGATTTGATCCATAATCTCAAAATTAGCAACGCACATTTTGCAAAATTGTTTGAACAATATCATGAAGTTAATAAAGAATTGTTGCGGATTGAACAGGAAATTGAAACTCCTTCCGACGAATATATCGAGTCCGACAAGAAAAAACGTTTGAATATCAAGGACGAATTACTAGAAATCATTAGAAAAGAAGCTGCTTAATGAAACAAGTTTTTACTCTACCGACCCGTTCTTTGGCGATTGATAAAAAGACCGCTTATGTCAATGCACGTTTGTTCGATCCCGAAAGCGGATTGGATATTGCCGGGCAGTTACTAACCGTCGGTAGTGTAATTGCCGATTTCGGTGCCAATATTTTCCCCGAAGGGATCCCGGCAGGGATTGAGGTCGTCGATTGCGGCGGGCATTTGCTCACACCTGGATTGCTTGATATTCAGGTGCATTTTCGTGAACCGGGGCAGGAATATAAAGAAACTATCGAAACCGGAAGTAAATCATCTGCAGCAGGCGGAGTAACTACGGTTGCTTGTATGCCAAACACCAAACCGGTGATTGACGATGTTGCGGTTTTGGCGTTTATTCATCGCCGTGCAAAAGAAACCGGCTATGTCAACGTGCGTACTTATGCTGCGATCAGCAAAGGTATGAAAGGCGATGCTTTAACTGAAATGGGCTTGCTCAAAGAAGCCGGTGCAGTAGGTTTTACTGATGACGGATTACCGGTAATGAACGCACTTTTGATGCGGCGTGCTTTGACTTATGCACGTGAACTCGGAGTTCCGGTTGCTCAACATGCCGAAGATTTAAATTTAAGTGCTTGCGGTTGCATGAATGAAGGTGCGGTTTCGGCTCGTTTAGGTTTGCTAGGCATTCCCAACGCTTCGGAAGCGGTGATCGTTGAGCGTGATATTATTCTTGCCGAATTGACCGGCGGACAATATCACGTATTGCATATTTCGACTGCAGAAGCGGTTGATGCGGTGCGAAGAGCCAAGAAAAAAGGCTTGCGTGTAACCGCCGAGGCAGCTCCGCATCATTTTTGCCTTACCGACGAAGCGGTTGAACAATATCGTACTTTTTGCAAAATGAATCCGCCTTTGCGGGCAGAAAAAGATCGGCTTGCGATTATCGAAGGTTTAAAAGACGGCACTATCGATGCAATTGCAACCGACCATGCTCCGCATGACGAAGAAAGCAAACGAGTGCCGATGACTAATGCTGCATTCGGAATTGTCGGTCTAGAGACTATGTTGCCGTTGTCACTTTCGCTTTATCACAATAAAATCATGCCGTTGCGTGACGTGTTGGCGGCGATGACTTATAAACCTGCCGATATTATTCATGTTCCTGCCGGGCGTATGAAAAAAGGTATGCCGGCTGATTTGACTTTGATCGATCTCGATGTTGAGTGGAAATTAAGCCCCGAGAGTTTTATGAGCAAATCGCATAATTCACCGTTTGACGATTGGCAAACCAAGGGTAGGGCGATTCGTACTATCGTCGGCGGCGAGACAGTCTATAGTCTTTCCCCTTTTTCCAAATAGCATTATATTTCATCGAACAAACCGTACTCACGTATTAGTATAAGCTCCGTGCGGTTTGCCTCGAAATACTTGCTCTTAGAAAAAAGTTTAAAAGACTATAGTATTTCTCCTTTTTATTTGCTTCAAATAAAAAGGTTGTCCGCTTGCTCCGCAGCGTAAAACCGCCATTTACGAAGGCGGTTTTTATAGTAATTCAAAAGGGGAATTACTATACTATTTAAATTTTTTGTTCTTTGCAGGCAAGCGTAGCGAAGCTTAAATAAGCCGCCCAAACCAGCCATGAGAATATTTTGATGAATGAGTAATTGCTAATAAGTTCTGCGGCAACAAAAGTTATTAAATATACTGGAATTCGAAATGCTGCGGCTATACGCATGCGATCAGAAAATTTTAGTTCTATTTTGTTGAGATTGGCAAATATTGCGACTGCAAGAGATGAAATTAAAGTAGCTGATAAATTAAAAATCAATAATGAGAAAAATCCGATTAGCATTATAAAAGAGAAAATACGCAATTTTCCCGATTCTACAATATTTTTTGCAAAATTACCCCAATCGTTACGGCTAATAGCGAATGGTTTACTATCACTGAAATCTTTTATTTCTATTTGTCCGGTTTCTTTTAATCCAATTGCTTGAGTTTCGTTTATAAGCATAAAAATGTTATTTTTTAGCATGAATTGCTTTGTCTCTTCGAGATCACTTATTTTGTAAGAAGTGTCAAATAATACAGATAAATCTTGATCGACTTTGAAAGAGTAGGGGATCTGTTTATCAATTTTTAATTTACCTTCTTTAAATTCCATCGCCGGCATTTTATCGATAAATTCCGGTGCATTATCGACGAATAAATTTATCGGTTCATATAATCTTATTCCTAAAACAATAAGCATAATCAAAGTTAGGATCATTATAAGGCGTAAACCTATACCTTTGCCGGCCGCAGCAATATAGTAATAAAAATTCTTTGAGAAGAAACTTGCAATTAAGTCTTTAATAATATTTGGCATATTATGCTAACAAATTATCGGTGAAGTGGAATAAAAAAACGGTTTGAACAAATGAAACCGCATGACCACGAAAATAAAATTAGATCAGCCCTTCCGATTAAATTTGCTTCGGGAACAAAACCGACAGGACTAGAGTAGCGGCTATCACGTGAATTATCACGATTGTCGCCCATCATAAAATAATGTTTTTCAGGAACCGTATAGACATCGGTATCTTCGACTATGCTCGGTTCATATTCGTTGAGAATATTATATTGCTGACCCTCTGGCAGAGTTTCTTTGTAACGTTTGAGGTCGGTGTTTTTATCTGCGTCGTGCCAATCGTCGATATATTCTTTTTTCATTGCGACGTCATTTATATAAAGAACACCGTTTTTCATCTGAATTTTATCACCAGGCAATCCGATCAAACGTTTTATATATTGCGGGCCGAGAGGTTCAAATCCGGGGGGATGAAAAACCACCATATCACCACGCTTGGGAGTAGATCTAAAAACACGTTCGTCAAACGGCATTAGTTTCATCAACCAAGGGAATGAATAACGATTATAACCGTAGGAAAATTTAGAAACAAAAATATAATCACCGACCAGAAGATTTTCTTTCATCGAACCCGAAGGTATATGAAAAGGTTCGTAGGCGAAGCTGCGAAAAATCATCGCCAGAATTACTGCAAAAACAATGGTTTTTAATGTTTCTATCCAATCACCGGATTTGGCATTCTTAGCCTTAAAGAAACCGAATTTTTCTTTTTCGCTCATGATACTTTATCAAACGCAAAATTTGCCGAGTATGATTTGGGTTTAATCGTCTTTAATGATCTTTCAACTAATTCAAAAGATACATTATTGCGTTCAGCATAAGCAATTGCATCTTCTTTGGAGTCAAATTTTAATTTAACTTCGTATAGCGTATCTTTTACGCCGGTCCAACCCATTAGAGGTTCAACAAATTGTTCTTGTTTTGCTGCAAATTCCAACAACCAAAAGTTTTTGGATTGTCCGGATTGCATTGCATTTTTAGTCGGTTGATAGATTTTTGCGTACATATTATTAGTTGCTCAAGCTAGGTTGGAGTCGGTAACCGAGTATATTTATTATTAAAATAAACTCAACTCTAATTATACCCCTCGCGACCAGAAAGTTGTGAGGGGTATATGAAAATCGTCTCCCGAAAGGAGCGATTCTCCGCTGCGAAGCAAAGCGTAATAAAATTCCAAGAGTACAACTCTTGGAATAAAATAATTATATTCGACTCCGACTATTTTTTATTAAGCAGCTTTTTCTGAATAAGCACCGATAACACGGGCAACTTGACCGCCAGGAGCTTGCAAGATCGAAGCAATGCGAGAAGCAGGAGCATTGATAAGACCAATGATTTTTGCACGCAATTCGTCGAGCGAAGGAAGTTTGGAAAGTTCGGTTACTGCATTTCCGTCGAGCAATGTCGCACCGAAAGCACCGCCGAGCAAGACCAATTTATCGTTGGTTTTTGCGAATTCGGAAAGAACTTTTGCAACTGCAACCGGATCGCTCGAATAAGCAATTGCGGTAGGTCCTACAAACATCGAAGAAATTTGTTCAAACGGAGTTCCTGCCAAAGCAAGTTTGGTAAGTTTGTTTTTAGAAACTCTGAAACCGGCACCGATTTCACGAATTTTTAAACGCAAAGCAGTCATTTCTGCAACCGTCAAACCTTTATAATGTGCAACCAATACCACTGCAGACGAGTTGACCGATTGATTAACGTCGGCAATAAATTCTTTTTTCTCAATGCGGTTCATAACCTATCTCCTTATGCAGCAAGAATGCTTGCAATATCAATTTTTATACCAGGTCCCATAGTAGATGAAACCGAAACTTTTCTCAAATAAGTACCTTTGCTGCCAGCAGGTTTTGCTTTGCTGACTGCATCGATGAATGCTTTGAGGTTTTGCACGATTGCTTCTTCGCTGAATCCTGCTTTGCCGATTCCTGCATGGACAATCCCTGCTTTTTCGACACGGAATTCAACTTGACCGCTTTTTGCATTTTTAACTGCTTCTGCAACGTTGGCAGTAACTGTTCCGAGTTTTGGATTCGGCATCAAACCACGAGGACCGAGAACTTTACCGAGTTTACCGACTACCGCCATCATGTCCGGGGTAGCGATACAACGGTCAAAGTTGGTTTCGCCTTTGAGAATTTTTTCTGCCAAGTCGTCTGCACCGACTAATTCTGCACCAGCTTTAATAGCATCGGCAGCTTTGTCACCACGGGCAAAAACCGCAACACGAATATCTTTACCGATACCGTTTGGCATTGCAACCATACCACGAACTTGTTGATCTGATTGTCTAGGGTCTACACCCAAATTCACCGCAACTTCTACGGTTTCGTTGAACTTAGATTTTGCATTCGATTTTAGCAAAGCAACCGCTTCGGTTATGCTGTAAGCTTTAGTGCGAACTACGGTTTTTGCAGCAGCGGCATAACGTTTGCCACCGACGGCTTTTTCTACTTTTGCAGAATTTTCTTTTTTAGCCATAAAATTACGCAGCCTCCCCGACGACTTTTAGTCCCATTGCGAGAGCCGAGCCACGCAACATAGTGCAGGCAGCTTCAACGTCATGAGCGTTAAGGTCTTTCATTTTTAATTTTGCGATTTCACGCAATTGATCCCAAGAAATTTCTCCGACCGTAGCACCTTTGCCCGGAGTCGTAGAGCCTTTGGTAACACCGGCGAATTTCTTCAAGAAATAAGAAACCGGAGGAGTTTTTGTTATGAACGAGAAAGTACGATCGGCGTAAGCAGTGATTACGACCGGAATCGGAGTTCCGACTTCCATATTTTGGGTTGCAGCGTTAAAAGCTTTGCAAAATTCCATGATGTTAAGACCGCGTTGACCGAGAGCCGGACCGATAGGGGGAGAAGGATTTGCCTTTCCCGCAGGTACTTGCAACTTAACGTAACCTACTATTTTTTTAGCCATATTTGTACACCTTAATTTAAAAAGAGGGGAGGACTATAACACCATATTTAGAGATTGCAACTAATTTTATGCAACTTTTTCAACCTGGGTAAATTCCAATTCCACGGGAGTAGGACGACCGAAGATTGAAACCGCAACTTTAATGCGATTTTTCTCATCGTCGACTTCTTCAACAATACCGACGAAAGATTCAAACGGACCTTCGGTAACTTTAACCGATTCGCCGATTTCGTAGATAATTGAATTTTTAGGATGCTCGATGCCTTCTTTGACTTGACGTAAGATCGACTCTACTTCTTTTTCCGAAATAGCTTGCGGTTTGCCGCTGCCGCCCAAAAATCCGTTGACTTTATTATTGGATTTCACGAGATGCCAAGATTCGTCGGTCAATTCCATTTTAACCAATATATATCCCGGGAAGAATTTGCGTTCTGCAGCGGTTTTTTTGCCGCGACGAATTTCTATCACTTCTTCGGTTGGAACGACTACATCTTCAAACATATGTGCTATGCCGTGTTGAGATGCTTGCTCTTTAATAGATTGAGCGACTTTTTTTTCAAAACCCGAATGAGCTTGAACGATATACCAACGCATTGCCATAAATTAAACTCCGAGACCGAGAATTAGATGAACCGATGCCGAAATAATACTATCGACGATCCAAAAGAACAGACCGGAAAGCAAAACCAGAACCAAGACCATAAGAGTTGATGTCTTGGTTTCTTTAACGGTAGGCCAGGTTACCCGGCTTACCTCTTGGCGAACTTCTTTGATAAATTTCGACGGATTCATTTTTATAATAAAGTAATAAATTTACGGATAAACTAAGCGGTTTTTTTGTCTTTGTTATCGAGGAACGAGAATTTATTATTGAATTTCTCGACCTGACCGGTTTTACGTATATTAACACCGCCGACCCAAGCCGGGTGGGTTTTGCGATCAACGTCGAGCTGCATTACGCTGCCTTCTTTGCCCCAGGTAGAGCGGGTTTCGTATTTTTCGCCGTCGGTCATGATTACCGTAATAGTATGGTAATCGGGGTGAATGCCTTCTTTCATATATCTCTCCAAAAATTTCCGTTTTTATAAATTAGGCATGCTCATTATCCTAAACTATTTATTAAATCAAGTATGATTTTTTTGCTGGCTTTTTTAAGGCAAAACGGCTAGTGTGCGAAGCAGTACGCAGAGAGTATAAATTTTAGCGTCTTATAATAAAAAACAAATTAAAATATCCAGAACGTAAATCAATTGTAATCAAGGAGATAACTTATGTTTCGTCGCAGAGAAGAAACCGAAAATGACGATGCTACGCTTCCAAATTTGCCTGCTCACGGCAATAATCAAAATGCCGTAGATAGTGCAAATTTAATTGCAAATAATCAAAATAATGCTGCACAACCTGCGACAAATAATGCAGGAAATAATCAAAATCCGCAAGCCGGCTATTCTAATGCTTCTGCTCAACCGGCTCAGGTTTCTGCCGTTTCTCGTCCTGCCGCTGCAGGTAGTTTGGGTAATTATCGTCCTGCTTCGCCGGTTATGCGTCCTGCTGCTGCGAGCCAACAAACTGCTCAGGCACAACAAAATAACAATTCTCACAATATGGCGACCGTAACCGCTGCAGCTGCAGAAAAATCTGCCATAGCTGCTGCATCTGCGAAATCGAATCGTCGTATTTTGACCGTAGGTAACGATATCTTACTCAAAGGTGAAATTGCTACTTGCGATCGTTTGGTGATTGAAGGTCGCGTGGAAGCGAAATTGAGCGACGTTCATACGGTTGAGATTGCGGCTTGCGGTTCTTTCATCGGTACTGCCGAAGTTGAAGATGCCGAAATCAGCGGAATCTTTGAAGGTGATTTGATCGTTCATAACCGTTTGGTTATTTATACCGGCGGTGAAGTTCGCGGAAATATCACTTACGGTGAAATCGAAATCGAACGCGGCGGTAAATTAAGCGGTCAAATCAAAACCGTTGAAAATGCTACTGTTGCTTCGAGCGGTAAAAAATTGCTCGACATCTTGGATATGAAAACCAAGCCTGCTAAAGATATGGCTACTGCTTAAAATTAAGTTTTAGGTTAAGTTTATAGAAAAAGGCGGAGGGCTTGTTCTTCCGCCTTTTTTTATCTGCCGAATATTCTGCTTGTTTGTTGCTGCACGTATTTCAAAGCAGCTCCTTTATTAAACATCGCATCTGCTCCCAAAGTTAATGCGGCCGCCAAGGTTACCCATTTGACTACTTTAAAGGCAACACCTTCTTTTTTCTCCGGCTTATTTTTATGTTCTTCTTGTTGTTTTTCGTCCATATTATGTGTTGCAAGGCTTGTTAATGCCAATGCACCTGCGACTGCGAGTTCTCCTGTCGGAAAATCACCTTCTTTTTTAGCGTCGGATTTTGAATCGTTTGCCGCCGGAGTCTGTGTAGGAGCGGGATCAGGATCGGGTTTATCAATAGAAACCGGAGGTTGTTGCGTGGAGATTTGAGTGATTATATTCCCTATAGTTTGTAATAAATTATCACCTATTTTATCTAGCTTGATATTTACGTCGTGATCGCCGTCTTTATTTTTAAGCGTATAGCCGATCTCGTTTTCTTGACCTGTTGCATCAATTTTGAAAATCTTATTATCTTCAAGTTTGAATTTACTGCCTTTTATATCGAGTTGTTGCAATTGATCGCAAAAACTTTGTAGTGCAGCATCGTCTTTTAGGTTTCCGACTTCCATTATTTGTTCGCTGCGTCCGCTTATAAACTGCGGAATGAGATCACTATCTTTGGGATCATATTTTATTGTATAAGTTTCGTCTTTTACTCTATCTATATGAAAGATCTCTTGATTATTTTGTGTTATGGTAACGCCGTTAGTAGTGTCACCCTGACATAAAAGTCCTGCATCTTTACATGAGTTTACGACATCATCTAATGTTTCCCCGGCTTTTAATTGGAACTCGACGCTTATCCGCTTATTTGTATCGTCGGATTCTAATGTTTGCCAGCTGCTAAGTGCTGCCGTAATTACATTGCGTAAGTTTGTTTTAAATTGATCCTTATCTTGAAATATCGGCTCAAGTTTTAGTACGAATTGTCCGTTTTCTTTGCTTATTTCTCCGAGATTTTGATCTTTATTATGTACGGTGCGGATAAGTTTGTTATCCTCAAGTCTAATATTTCCACCGACTATATCGGTCTTGCTTAAATATTGGCTAAATGTATCGACTTCTTCTTGGTTTGCAAAAGTATGAAAAACAGGCTTTTGCGTAATATCTTCCGATTTATCTTTAAGATTTTCTTTGGCTTTATTTATTGAAGTTACGATAAATTTTAATATTTCATTATCTTGGTGCGGACAATCGGTCGGGTGGTTAAATTTTATTCTTAATGTATCGTCTTCATTTTTTTCTATAGAAGCAATCGTATTTTGCGGCGGATTTGCAGCATCTGAATCTTTATCCGCAAAATTCCAATTTATTTGGGTTTTATCTTCACTTATTGAATATATTATTTGATCTTTTTGTCCGTTTGTATTTAAAAAATCGGAAAATTTGTTCAAAGTATCTTGGGTGATAAGTAGATGATCTTCCCAAGTTAACATTTCCTGAAAGATTCTACTATCTAGTATTTTATCTTCATTACTCACATCATAGCTAAGAGTATATCTGCCGGGTGAGTTTTTCTTGATATGACCTATGTCATTGCCTTCACCGTCTAATACCGGAAAATCATCGGTTTCGGAATGCTTGATTTTAACAAGATCATCAGGATCACTGCGTTTTTCCGCATTATGCTGCCCTACATATTTATTTGTAAATTCCATATCATCTATTATCAGATCTATGGTTCTTAGATTATTTTCAGTCATAACACACCGCTTTGAGAATTCTAATTTTCTCGATTATAATCGATAATTATTAAAGAAGTGTGAATTTTTTGTTACAATTCTCCAAAGCCGAATAGTCTGTATTTTATTGAAATTTAATCCGTAATGAGCATTCTGCTCCGGCGGCTGCTCCGTCATATTGAATGTTATATTTCACATCAGCCGTAGTAAGATCTATACAACCAGGATCACCTATTACACCGGTAAATCCAATTGCCTGACCCGTAGATCCGTTCATATTGATGGGATTACCGTCACCGTTTTCGTCGGGTCCTAAAGATAGGTCGATTGCCTGAATATTTCCCGATATCGGAAATCCGTCATCTGATTTGCGGTCTATATCATATGCGTCTCGCGGTAATATATTGTTGGGAAGCGGATTATTTGCCGAAAGATAATTATAGAAACCATTTTTGTTTATTTCCAAGACTGATCCCAGCACATAATAATTCTCTGAATTATAGCCTGATAATGCCATTATATAACTCCCGTTTATTTTTGCGGCAGGCATATAATCTTTCCAGTTATTTTTATTAGTTGTAATATCGGTAGTGATTGCCCCTAAGCTATCTATGGAAGTACCGTAAGTGCCTTCTATCATTTTTGCTGCCGAGAGTTCCGACCAGAATAATACCGGCTCGCCAATAAATAATCTTGCACCGGGTGAGCTTTCTATAAGTCCGTTACCGTCTCCTCCTGCGGTGAGGGTAACTGCAGTGCCGGAATTTTGTATGCCGTATTGATTGGTTTTCTCAAACGGCATGTCGCCTGGGATTGAGTAGTATTTAAGTTCAAAACTATGGACTGCAGTATTATATTTAGTGATTTGGCTGATAGTTGATCGTAATTGACTAGCTCGAATTAAGTCTCTGCCGAGCAATATTCCGCCTGCCAATAATCCTATAATTACTAAAACAATCGAGATTTCGAGTAATGAAAAGCCTTGATTATATTGTTTTTGGTGCTTTTTTTGCATAATATGCATAAACTCGCTTGATTTTATATTTTGCTATTCTAGCACAAATTTTTGTTTTGCAATATGATTAAATTTTCTTTAGCTATTCGCAGTAATTAACAAACCTTAAATATCGATATGAAAACTTATAAATCAGAATTTCTTAGAACCCTAGCTGAACGGGGATTTTTGCACCAATGCACTAATATTGATGCTTTGGACGAGCTAATGGAAAGGGAAAATGTAACCGCTTATATCGGTTTTGATTGCACCGCTCCGAGCCTGCATGTCGGCAGTCTTATGCAGATTATGATTTTGCGTTGGTTACAAAAATGCAAACATAAGCCGATTGTTCTGCTCGGCGGCGGCACGACTAAAATCGGTGATCCTTCGGGCAAGGACGAAACCCGCAAGATCTTGAGCGATGATGATATAAACGCTAATATGCAGGGGATTAGGAAGGTTTTTGAGAAGTTTGTCGATTTTGAAGAAAAAGGCGGTAATGCCTTGTTGGTTAATAACGACGATTGGCTAAAAAATCTCAAATTAGTAGATTTTTTACGGGATTACGGCAAGCATTTCTCGGTTAATCATATGTTATCGATGGATAGCGTTAAACTGCGTCTGGAACGCCAACAGAATTTAAGTTTTCTTGAATTTAATTATATGGTTATGCAGGCTTACGACTTTGTCGAACTTGCAGATAAGTATAATTGCCGTTTGCAGATCGGCGGTAGCGACCAATGGGGTAATATTGTTATGGGAATTCCATTGCAAGATATAAAAATTAGAGAGTTAGAGAACACTCATGAAGGAAGAAAAGAAAAAGAAAAATATTATGAGGAACAAAAAGAAAAAGGCATAACACAAGATGAAGCAATCAGAAACTGGGTCAAAAAAAGAAGAGAAGAAAATGACATTTTCGGGCTAACTACTCCGCTGATCACCACCGCTTCGGGTGCTAAAATGGGTAAAACCGCTGCCGGGGCGATTTGGCTCAATGAGGATATGTTGTCGTCGTTTGATTATTGGCAATTTTGGCGAAACACTGAAGATGCCGATGTCGGTAAGTTCTTACGTTTCTTCACCGAGCTTGAAATCTCCGAGATCGAAGTATTGGAAAAAGGCGATATTAACTACGCCAAAACTGTTTTGGCAAATGAAGCAACTGCACTTTGCCACGGTAAAGAGGCTGCAAAAATTGCAGCAGAAACCGCCCGTAAGATTTTCGCCGAAGGCGGAGTGAGTGACGATATGCCGACTTTTTACATCGAAAAAGATGTTCTCGCACAAGGTATTACCTCATTTGAACTATTCCACCTTGCAGGGCTTAAAGAGAGCAAAGGCGAGGCGAAAAAACTCATCGAAGGCGGCGGAGCAAGGCTTAATAACGAGAAAATAGGCGATGCGAGAATGCTTGTCGATCTTTCAACTTTCGCAGGTCAAGATTATATTAAACTAAGTGCAGGTAAAAAGCAGCATTTGCTACTCAAATTAAAGTGATTTGCGAAGTTTTTGCAACGGTTTTTCGATTGCGTGGTAGGCAAAAGCCGCAAGCAGGAATGAAAAAGCGAAATAATATAGAATATCAGTCCCTTGCAAGGCTTGTTTTTTGCCGAGAGCTTCGATCGTAATTAGTGTGCCGAAATGACACAAATAAAGCGGATAAGATATTTTGCCGATATAGACTAATATATTGTTTTGTAGTATCTTATTTGGTCTAAGACTTATATTTAGAATTATCACCGCAACGGCTAGAGATTGCACAGAATAACGCCAAGTTGCCCGGAAATATTCGTCACGATAGGCAAGGCTTAAAACTAATATTGCGATTGATAAATATAGAGATTTAGCATTTATATATTTTACTTTGTCGTAATGCAGAAAAATTGCAGCAACGCAGCCGTAGATTACACAATCAAAAATAGCATCGCTACCTTGGAGGCGTAATTTGGTGAAATCGGCTGAATTATATAATATTGTTCGCCAAATCGGAGTGAGTGCTAGCAATAAGCACAAAAACGGCAGTATTTTTTGAGTGTTTTTGCGAAATAGCAAAATAACTAGCGGAAATATAATGTAAAAATGTTCCTCAACCGCTAATGACCACAATATCGGCAGCGGATTATAAGGCGGGTAGCCGATAAAAATATGATAATAATTGGCAAATAGGCATAATAGAAAAAGTGTGGTGCTAAAAAGTTAATATTTGCTTTCTATAACAATCGCTTATAAGTATATTTTATAAAAGGATTATAAAAATGCTTAAAAACCTGTCCTAAATGTCATAAAA
>Ga0247836_1001249_pt1 | contig 42088 bp, 51 predicted proteins | sample LaCruzMarch2015__4_FD_187116 | JGI IMG/M metagenome (GOLD analysis project Ga0247836, IMG submission 187116) | Freshwater microbial communities from meromictic Lake La Cruz, Castile-La Mancha, Spain - LaCruzMarch2015_14m | ecosystem: Environmental > Aquatic > Freshwater > Lake | place: Spain... | reverse complement strand
CAGCTGGCACTAAACATTGGTTTGATATGGGTGAAAATCCAGAATTTTGCGCGATCCGCTTTTTTAATAATCCCGATGGCTGGGTTGCAGAATTTAGCGGTGATCAAATTGCGAAATACTACCCTTTTCTGGCTGAGTAACAAAAACCAACCTATTAAAGTTCCACCCCAAAGGAATGAAAACGTAAATCCTCTGGATTTGCCAGTTCACCTGTTAGAGCAGCCACTTCCGCCAGGGCCAACTGCTCTAATCTTTCAATAATTTGCGGCCTTGGCCAATATCGTTCACAAAGCATCCAGTAAAGGCCGAAATGTTTTGCTTCACTTGAAAGTAGGTTGCCATATAGCTCCCTTAATTCCTGGTCGGGATGGTTGCTAGCAAGCAGGGCCATCCTTTCATGGCTGCGGGCTTCTATTAAGCCAGCCACCAAAAATGTATCCAGCTGGCGCAATGGCTCTTGCTTGCGGATTTGACCCGCGAGTTGAGCGCCATAGGGTGGTGCCGCCAGGGGTCTTAGGGCAATCCCCCGCTTTTGCAGCAAGGTGAGCACCCGATCGAAATGGGCTAGCTCCTCCTGCGCCAATGGGCTTAATACCGCTGCCAATAGTTCATTGGATGGATATCTAAACATCAATTGCAGCGCAGCACCTGCCGCTTTGCGCTCGCAATGGGCATGGTCGATTAGTAGGTGCTCCGGTTGGGCAATCGCCTGCTCCAGCCAGCGGCGGCTGCTGGGGCGCACCAACCAACGAATTGGCGTGGGCGTTGCACTAATCACTGGTTTTTTGCCTTTAGGTGGCCCACCACCGCTTCTAGGGCCAGGTAATAGCTGGCGACACCAAAACCACAGATCACACCCAATGCCCGATCAGCAAGGTAAGAGGTTTGCCTGAATTCCTCGCGGGCATGCACATTGCTCAGATGAAGCTCCACATAAGGCAACGCCACCGCAAGCAGGGCATCACGTAAAGCAATAGATGTGTGGGTGTAGGCGCCTGCATTGATCAAGATGCCATCCGCCTCGCCACTGGCCTGCTGGATGCGATCCACCAATGCCCCCTCATGGTTGCTTTGATAGCAAGTGAGCTCAACCCCTAGGAGCAGGGCCCTTTGGCTTAATTCAGCGTTGATTTCCGCAAGGCTACAGCTGCCATAGAGGCCTGGTTCTCGGCTACCAAGCAGATTTAAATTTGGTCCGTGCAGCACGAGGATCCGCATGGCAGCAGCGTTTCTTTACTGATCGTATGGGCAGCAGGGTGCGCTGGTAAATTCTTTGGGTGTGGTGCGGGTCGGTGCCCGAGTGGTTAATGGGGGCGGACTGTAAATCCGCTGGCTCTGCCTACGTTGGTTCAAATCCAACCCGGCCCATCCACACGCCCTTGTAGCTCAGCGGTAGAGCACTCCCTTGGTAAGGGAGAGGTCACGAGTTCAATTCTCGTCAAGGGCTTTTAAGTTCAAATTAAAGTTTTTCAAGATTAAAAGTTATACAATCGGTAAATGGAAACTTTTTTATTGGCCTTCAGCCTGATTGCCCAAGCCTGCAGCTGTGCTTGCAATCCACCAACAGTTGGCTATCAAAGCAATACTGGAAGCTGCATATGTCCGTGTAAAATTCAAACCGAACCCTTCTTAAATATAAACAGCCTCACTGGGCCAAAGGGACCTGGCCCCTATGAATCTCCATCCAGCTGGAATGCTCCAAACTGGGGAATAAACAACGATTATGACGGCTTTGGTTGGGGTGGCTGGGGTGGCTGGCCAGTGGATTTCTATTGAATTGAAACATTGCGGCGGTGGCGCAAAGAATCAAATAATGCCAGTAGAAGTAAAACAACACCAATCAAACCACTCAGCCATTCAGGTAGATGCATATGCCATTGCTTTAAAAGAATTCCAGATAACATAAGCAGCCCCAGGGCGCCGATGGCATAGTGAGCGCCATGCTCTAAATAAACCAAACTATCTAGGGCTTTTTCACGGCTCAACATAAGTGTTAAAGAGCGTATAAACAGGGCCCCTAAACCCAAGCCAGTAAGAATTAAAGGTAAATTAGTAGTAATCGCAAATGCACCAATAGTGCCATCCAAGCTAAAGGAGGCATCTAGCAATTCTAAATAAAGCAAACTGGCCAACCCCCCGCCTGCTGCTAAACGGCCTGCCGCTTCCTCCTCACTGCCAAAGGCTTCCGCTATTGATGTGCTTAATAATTGCAATACCAAGCCAATCACCCCTGCCACTAAAACCTCCCCATGCAAACGCACTGGCAGAGCAGCTACTAAAAGCAGTAATAAAATCAATGCCAATGCCACCTCCAATGCCTCAACCCTTCCCGCCGCACTTAGGCGACGTTCCAATGGCTTAAGCCAATGCAATGTTTTAGCTTCATTAAAGAAATAGCGCAAAAATACCATCAACAAAAACATACCGCCAAAGGCCAAAATTCTTGGTTCGGCAAGATCTAATAATTCCTTGTAATGCTGCGGATTATGCAAGGCAGCATCAAGAGCTTCGCCAACCCCCACGCCACCGGCAAGGCACACCAAAGCGAGGGGTCCCGCAAACCGCACACCAAAAACAGGGATCACCAATCCCCAGGTAAGAAAAAATCGTTGCTGACCTGCGGTGAGCTGATCCAGCACCCTGGCATTAACAACTGCGTTATCAAAGGAGAGGGAAATCTCCAACAGCAACAACACAAAGGTGATCCAAGCCGCCTCCAGCCCCGCCATGCCAAGCACCAAAGCAAGGCCCAAGGCGCAACAGCCCAGAGGGAAAACCAAATACTTGAGATAACGCTGCATTAGAGGATTTGTGCCAAAAAGCGCTTGCTGCGCTCGTGTTCGGGATGGTTGAAAAATTGATCCGGCGGCGCTATTTCCACCACCCGGCCCTCATCCATCAAAACCACCCTATCTGCCACCTCTCGGGCAAACCCCACCTCATGGGTTACCACCACCATCGTCATGCCATCAATCGCCAGTTGGCGCATCACATCCAACACCTCCCTCACCTTTTCAGGATCCAAAGAACTGGTGGGTTCGTCAAACAACATCAAGCGGGGTTCCATGCACAGGGCCCTTGCAATAGCTACCCGTTGCTGCTGGCCGCCACTTAACTGACCGGGGAACTTATGGGCCTGTTCAGCAATGCCCACTCGCTCCAATAGGGCCAATGCCTGCTGCTCCACCTCAGCGCGGTTGCGCTTACGCACCCAAATAGGCGCCAGCAACAAGTTATCAAGCACCGATAGATGGGGGAAAAGATTGAATTGTTGAAATACCATTCCCACCTCTTTACGCACAGCATCGATATTGCGCAAGTCGTTATTAAGCTCCATTCCATCTACTACAACTGTGCCTTCTTGATAATCCTCTAAGGCATTAAAAGTGCGTAAAAAGGTGCTTTTGCCAGAACCAGAGGGGCCCATAATCACCACCTTTTCACCGCGATTCACCTCTAAATCAACCCCCCTAAGGGCATGAAAACCATTGGGGTACCACTTCTGAACCCCTTTGGCTTCAATCATTAATTGCTTAGTTGCGTTCATTGGGGTTTAGGAATGGATTGGAGGCCAGGGGAGGCAAGCCGTTTTTCCAAAGCGCGGCTACCTAAAGACAGTGCCGCACAGGAACACCAGTAGAGCACTGCCAAGAGCAGATAAACCTCCGCATAACGCCCCAACCAATCTGGATTGGCCAGAACGCTGCGGGCTATGCCTAAGAGGTCGAATAGGCCAATAATTGATAACAAGGTTGTGTCTTGCAGCAGGGAGATGCATTGGCCTCCCATCGCCGGTAGCGCCACTTTTAATGCCTGGGGCAACACCACCAGCGCCATGGTGTGAACATTGGATAACCCAAGGGAGCGGGCCGCTTCAAATTGACCGCGGGGAATGGCATTTAAGCCACCGCGGATAGCCTCCGCCAAATAGGCGGCGGCAAAAACAGTTAATACCCCTGTTGCCCGCCACACCCGATCGGGAGCGAGGCCATTGGGGGCAAGAAAACCAACTAGGTTCTGGCCAAGAAACAACAAGGTTATTAGTGGTGCACCTCGAATTAATTCAATGATCCCAACGCTTATGTAGCGAAATAGGGGCAAGGAACTACGGCGCCCAAGCGCGAGGATTACCCCCAAAGGCAAGGCGAGCAAGAGGGTGAGGCTGGTGATTAATAAGGTGAACAGCAAGCCCCCCCAATCACTTGGCCGCACCGCTTGCAACCCCAGCCCCCCGGCTATTAACCACAAACCAAACACGTAAGCCACGCCCCAGATCAAGGCCCACCAATCACCAAAACGCTTGCTTAAGGCTTGGCTAAGCCGATGGCTAAATGCCAGCCGCCCAAGCAACAAAATCAACAGTAAAAACAGCACGCGAATTTGGTTTAAGGGCCCAAATGCCAGCAGGGGCGGCACCCCTACCGCGAGTACCAGCAACAAACCAGCGGCGATCCGATCATTAAGGGGCCAGCCGCTGGCGCCCCGCAGCCGCCCCCAACTAAGGCCAGCCAAACTTGTGAGCATGCCCAAAAGCAACCAAAGGCGCCATTCCTGAGCCTCTGGATAGCGGCCGATGGTGAGGGCCGCCGCATTGGCGCGCACCACTAACCATTGGGCACTATTAATTGCCCAATTCAGCACACCCCAGCCGGCCCACGAAAGCAAAGCGAGCAAACCAACGCTGATGATGCCATCGGCGGGAGTGGCAAATAATTGACGCCTCAGGCTTATGGTTAGCCGCTTCATCTCTCCTGCAACCTCACCAAACGATCAATCGCATTCATCACAACTGAAATCACTAAATCAAGCATTAAATAAACCACTAATAACAACAGAAAAACCTCGATGCCGCGGCCGGTTTGATTAAGGGTAGTTTCAGCAACGGCATAAAGATCTGGATAGCCAATTGCAACAGCCAATGATGAGTTTTTAGCCAGTGAAATATATTGGCTATTAAGCCCCGGAACTATTACCCGCAAGGCCTGGGGAAGCACCACAAGGCGCAAAATTTGCAAAGGCTTTAAACCCAAGGACTTCGCAGCCTCCCATTGGCCAAGGGGTACGGAGGCAATCCCACCCCGCACCACCTCTGCAATAAACGCAGCGGAATAAATAACAAGGCCCGTTAACAGAGCGGCCAGCTCCAAAGAAAGCCTCAGCCCCCCTACTAATTCTCCATTAACTAAATCTGCACCAAATAGATAAATGCCGCTCTTAGCAAGCTGCATACCTGGTAACTGCAGGGCTTGATCAGCAGAAGGCAGGCTAAGAAAAACGGCAAAATACCAAAATACCAATTGCAACAACAAGGGAATATTACGAACTAATTCCACGTAAACCCTGGTAACACTGCGAAGTAATGGGTTACCACTAAAGCTGGCAGCACCAACAGCTACACCGAGGGCAGTGGCAAGCACCAAACCGGAAACCACCACCCGCAAAGTATTAACAAAACCAGCCAACAAGGCGCGGCCATAGCTATCACTTGCCCGATAGGGCAAAAGCGTTTCAGCAATATCAAAACCAGCTGGTTGATTTAACCAGCCAAGGGTGAGCCGCAGGCCAGCGCGGGCGAGATTGCGCTCTAGATTGCCCAGCAACAGAGCAATTGCAAGCAATAAAAATAAACCTGCTGCCAGCTGGATAAACCAGCCCAGCTTGCGATTATCACGCCACCATGGCACCGGCATTGAAGGAAAACTCACCACTAACTCAACGGAAGGGTGGTGAATAGATCAAGCCACCATTTTTATAGGAATTATTCAAACCCCGCTCCAGCTTCAGCCGTGAAGCTTTACCTACATTACGTTCATAAATCTCACCATAGTTGCCAACACTGGCAATAACCCTTGGCACAAAATCTGCGCTTAGCCCCAGCTGTTCGCCCAGGTCGCCCTCCACACCAAGAAAACGGCGCAGATCAGCCTGATTTGGATTGGCCTTAGCAAAGGCTAACTTCTGCTTGAGATTATTTGAATCAATACCTGATTCCTCCGCCTGCATAGTGGCAAATATCACCCAGCGCAGGGCATCGCTGAGGCCGGAATCGTTATTTACAGTTACGGGGCCCAAAGGTTCCTTACTAAGTACATCGGGAAGCAACGTATGGGCAGCCGGATCGGGGAAGCTGGTTTTTTTTGCGGCTAATTGAGAGCGATCACTGGTTACAGCCGCGCATCTACCTTGGAGATAAGCACCGTAGGTTTGATCACCGGTTTGATATTTAACTGGGGTATATGGCACGCCAAGCTCCCGAAAGCGATCGGCCAAATTCAATTCAGTAGTGGTGCCATTTTCAACGCAAATTGTTTTACCAGCCAAATCCTTAAGGTTTGTTATGCCACTGGCTAATGGCACCATCACCCCCTGGCCATCAAAAAAGATTGTTGGTGCAAATTCCAGGCCATTTCCACCTTTGGCATCCCTGCTAAGGGTGCGGGTTGTATTGCGTGACAACACATCAACCTCTCCACTGGCAAGGGCTGTAAAGCGCTCGCTAGCAGTTAGTTCTCGATACTCAACTTTGTTGGGATCATTGAATAATGCAGCAGCTAAAGCCCTGCACACATCCACATCGATACCAACGTATTTACCTGAATTATCTTGATAGCTAAACCCTGGCAGTTTGCCGTCTACACCACAGGTGAGGCTGCCCCGCGCTTTGATCGCATCTAAACGCCCGCCGCCAACCCCTTCCCCAGAACCGCCGCAGCCTGCCAGGGCCAGGGTTAGGCCCATGAGCAGAATTGCCCAAGGGGCCTTTAAGCAACTTTTCACAGCGCTCTCAAAAATTTTTCAAACGTTAAGCGCATCCCTTCCCCATGGCTGTTCAAACCGTTCAAATCGCACCGATGCGGTTGCTGGTTGCCCAGGGCCATAGCCGTTCCTTGGCTTGGCGACTGGGGCAACTAGAGCGCTTACGACTCTTACTCACAGGCCACGAAGAGCAGCTAATGGCTGCCTTGGCCGCCGATTTGGGCAAACCGGAATTCGAGGCCTACCTCGAAATTTCAATCGTGCGGGATGAGCTGAACTTGGCGAAACGGCAACTGCGCCATTGGATGGCGCCAAAACCAATGCAATTGCCATTGGTTTATCAGCCGGGGCGGGCTTGGGTTCAACCGCAACCCCTGGGCTGCGTTCTGGTGATTGCTCCCTGGAACTACCCGCTGATGTTGCTGCTGAAACCCCTGGTATCTGCCCTAGCTGCCGGTAACACCGCAGTGCTGAAGCCATCGGAATTGGCACCCCATGTGGGATCACTGCTGGCTCAGCTGGTGGCTGAATACTTTGATGCCAGCGTTGCAACGGTTGTTCAGGGGGGTATAGATGCGGCCCAAGCCCTACTAAAACTGCCTTTCAACCATGTCTTTTTCATTGGCGGCGCTGAAGCGGGGCGCCAGGTGCTTAAGGCAGCCGCGGCCCAATTGATTCCAGTAACGCTTGAACTCGGGGGCAAAAACCCTTGCATCGTTCTTGATGACGCCGATCTTGAAGTAAGTGCCAAACGGATTGCTTGGGGCAAATTTTTTAATGCCGGGCAGAGTTGCGTTGCGCCCGATCACGTGTTGGTAACACCGGGCCTAAGGAAACCGCTGGAAAAGGCAATAACCGCTGCCATTGCAGCATTTTTTGGCCCTGATCCCAGCCTTTCAAGCAGCTATGGCCGGGTGGTTAACCAAGGCCAATTTGATCGCCTTTCAGCCCTGCTGGAGGGCGCTGAGCTGATCTGCGGTGGTGAGAGGGATCGCCAAAATCTTTATTTCGCACCCACCCTTGTGGCCTGCTGCGAAAACCATCCCTTGATGCAGGCAGAAATTTTTGGGCCATTGCTCCCACTGCTGGAGGTGGCCGATCTAGATGCCGCCCTTTCAAAGCTGAACCAAGGTCCCCAGCCCCTGGCGATTTATTTATTTAGCCGCAGTGGCAAGGCCCAGTCAGAAGTGCTGCAAAGCAGCCAATCGGGTGGCGTGGTTTTTAACGATGTGATCTTGCAAGCCGGCATCGCCAGCCTTCCCTTTGGTGGGGTGGGGGCAAGCGGCATGGGTTACGGCAATGGCCGCAGCGGATTTGAAACCTTTTCCCAGCAACGGTCGGTGTTGCAACGCCCCTTCCAACTCGATCTACCTTTTCGCTACCCCCCTTACGGCAGGCGTCTTAGCTGGTTGCGCCATTTTCTTGGTTAAACAACGGCAAGGGGGACTGGCGCTTCTCGCCAGGCTCTTTAAGGTGCGGCCACTAACCCTTTCACCTCCTTTCACTAGCCATGCGCGCCCCCCTGTTGGCCCTGCTGCTGCTGGTTGCCGCCTTGCCCCTGCGGGCAGAGGAACCCGTCCACGTGGTGCAGCCAAAAGAAACCCTTAGCGCCATCTCACGCCTTTATGGCGTTCCCATGGCAACCCTCATAAGCATCAACAGCATCGAAGATCCAAACAAGGTAAAAATTGGCACCGCCTTAAAACTGCCAGTGCAGGCAAAACCCATTGCACTGAAATCGCAAGAAACAAAACCAGTTGTTGTTAAACCAGTGGAGGCAAAACCAGTTGTTGTTAAACCAGTAGAAACAAAACCAGCAACTCCCCTGCTGCTTGCCAAGAAATCAGCAACCCCCGACTGGCGCCATTACGGGCCCTTGCAGGTGGATTGGAAAAACTGGCGCACCATGGCTGGCAGCCTTGTGGCACCAAGCATCAATAAAGAAGGGCAACCCCTTTATGTGGCCGTTAATTGCGGTGCCAAGAAACTCAACGTAACCGGGCCCGCAGGAGCCTGGAAAGCTTGGGAAGCCCCCTCGCAAGAATTTGAGAAAGAACTGGTGGGTGCCGTTTGCCGCGACACCTCCTTACAAAAGGGTTGATCCCATAGTTGAACCGGTGGCTCAGGCCAAATCAGAGGCCTGGGCTGCCGCAGTAGTTGCTCGCCAGCTTCCGTGAGATACACATGTTTCCCGGAGCCGCTGTCGGCCAGCAATTCCAGCTCCACCAGGCGCCGCAGGTGCCAGCGCCATAGGGCAGCTGGCTGATCATCGCTAGCAAATTCAGCCGCCAAGCCAACCGCTTCCAAGCCCTTTGGTGCCAGGGCTAAACGCTTTAGTAATTCGATCGCCGCCGCGGCGTTGTTAATGAGGGTTAAAGGCTTAAGGCAGCGGTCGCATTTCCCGCAGGTGGGGGCCAATTCCCCCACGGCCGCCAATAGAGCCTGTTGTCTACAACTGGCCCCCTCTGCCACGGATTCCATCAGCCTCAATTGGGTTTGGGCCTGGCGGCTGCGCAACTTGCTCTCTGGATCCTTGGCTGCATTGATGGCCCAGGCCAGGCTGCTGCGGTCGCCATCGCGGTATAAAACCACCACTTCAGCCGGCTTGCCATCCCGGCCAGCCCGGCCCGATTCCTGCAGATAGCCCTCTGGGCTAGAGGGGAGCTCCAGATGTAATACCAAGCCCACATCAGGTCTATCTACCCCCATACCAAAAGCAACGGTGGCCACCAACACCGGCCGGGGTTCCTGCTGAAACTGTTGCAGGGCCAGCAACCTACTTTCAGCGTCCATGCCGGCGTGGTAAGCCAAAGCTGGCATTTCTGCATTGCGCAACAGGTTCGCCCAGCGTTCCACCCCCCTGCGGGTGCGGGTGTAGATCAGCACCGCACCGCGGGCCGCCCTAGCCGCATCAAGCACAAAAGCCAATGGGTCCTCAGGGCGCCACATCATCCGGTAGGCAAGATTTGGCCTGCGGGCAGAACGCACTTGGATCAAAGGCCGTTTCAATTCCAATAAACGAATTACATCTGCCCGCACCCGCGCCGGGGCCGTGGCACTCAAGGCCACCAAAGGCACCCCTGGGCACAGGCGCCGCAACTGGCCAAGCCGGCGGTAGTCGGGGCGGAAATCATGGCCCCAGGCGCTGATGCAATGGGCTTCATCCACTGCAATCGCCACCAGCTGGCCCTGGTAGATGAGCTCCTCCAACATGCGCCTGCAGGCTTCTCCCTTCAGGCGTTCAGGCGCCAAATACAGGAGCCTTAATTGGCGTTGCTGCAATTGCAGCTGTAATTGTTGATGCTGCTCCGGGCTCAATCCCCCGTGCAAACAAGCGGCGGCAATGCCCCTGCGCTGCATCTGAGCCACTTGATCCTGCATCAAAGCCACCAGGGGTGAAATCACCACCACAAGGGCCTGGCGCACCAAAGCGGGCAATTGATAACAGAGGGATTTACCCGCCCCTGTGGGTAACACCGCTAGGCAATCGCGGCCCATCAAAAGCGCTTCCACCACCTCCCTTTGGCCGGGTCGGAAATGCCTATGGCCGAAATTATTGCGAAGGGTTTCAAGCAACCGATCCCCCTCAGGGGCTAACTCGCTTGGGTTTTCTGCTTTAAAAGTGCTCACCGGCGGACCATACCGGCTGGTTATGGCCAGGCAAGGCCCTAGGGCATTGGAGGTGCTTCCAATTGATCTGCTGCTTCCTCTACCAATTGCAGCCGCAGTTTTTTGCCACCGGCCAGCTCACCAAGGGAAACCCTCAGGTTTGAGCCACTAAGGCTTTCCAAACCCTGCAGGAGGCTGCGCAGATAGGGGGTGCTACTGCCGCTTTCAAGCCATAGCCGTTCGTGTAAACCGCCGAGCCGCCGCCAGCTGGTGTGGAGCTTGAGCACTGCCTGTTCCAATTGCTGCGCTTGTCCCACCACATCAGCAACCAAACCGAGCATGTCTAGGCGTTGGGCCTCCTGCATCGCCTTTTCCAGGTCGATGGATTCATGTTGCAGGGCCCGCACCGCCAGGCCAGCTTCTGCCGCTTTGGTGAGCCAGCGGGCGGTGAGGGTTACGTCTTTAATCCTTTCAATCTCTGGCTCCTCTTTCAATACCCGGCGCAGATCTTCCTGTTGCGCTTCTGGAAGCCGCGCTAATTCCCGCACCAGCGGTGCCACCACCTTGGGCGGCAGGAGGTTCTGCTGGGTGCGCTCTCGGATCACCTGGGGCAGCAGTTCACTGGTGGCGGAGGTGTATTCATCACTGAGGCGACGCACCTGGGTGCGGGTGATCTGTTGGCCTTCATTGGCAGCTTCACTGATTAGTTGCTGCACTTCAGGATCTGCCTGGGCTGTTTCTAAAAAAGCGCGCTTAGAAAAATTATTAACGCTGGTTTCCTGCAACAGGCCACCGCCCACGAGGCTGTCGGCTGATTCAGAAAGCTGAATTAAGCCATAGGCCCTGGTTTTACTGATTTCCCGTTCGCGCAACCACTGCAAAAAGCCAGCACCCCTGCCTTCGCCACCGCGCTTTTCACGGTCGCGCACGGAGCCAAGAATGCGACCACGCCAAATTTCGGTTTGAAGGTCGAAACGATCGCAAAGCTCCCATGCCTGCTCGAGGCGAGCATGGAATTCCATGCTGCTGAGATCATCCCTACCAGGATCAGGCAGGTCTAGGTGGAGCACCGGTGGTTCCAGGGAGGGAGCAGCTACCAAAACAAATTGCACAAAGGCCGCGACGAATCATGACGGGAGATCGGCATTGGGGCTTGGGTTAGGTAATTTCAGGCAGACAGATCTAACCCTGGCCCTGCGATGGCAATTTCCCGCGGCGACAAGGTGCGCATCAAGCGTCCTGAGTCCTATTGGTTCAACGAAGTGGGAACCGTGGCTTCTATCGACACCTCAGGCATCCGCTACCCAGTGGTGGTGCGCTTTGAAAAGGTGAACTACAACGGTTTTTCCGGCGTTGATGGCGGCATCAACACCAACAACTTTTCGGAAGCTGAACTCGATCCCGCCTGAAGTGGGTGCCTGAACTTCCAGAGGTTGAAACCGTCCGCCGCGGCCTTGAGCAGCAGGCGGATGGTTTTGTGGTAGACGAGGTTTGCGTATTACGCAGCCGTGCCGTAGCGGCCCCTAAGGGGGATCCGGATGGTTTTGCAGCAGGCCTAGCCGGATGCTGCATCAGCGCCTGGCGGCGGCGCGGTAAGTATTTGATCGCATCCTTGAGCCGAGGCAGCGAGCCCGCCGGTGAACTGGGGGCCCACCTGCGTATGACGGGCCAATTCCAGTGGTTTAAACAAGCTGAAAAGCCCGCCTGCGCCCACACAAGGGTGCAGTTTTTTGGACGCCACGGCCCCCAGGCAGAAGCGAGGGAGTTGCGTTTTGTTGATCTGCGCGCCTTTGGCGAACTCTGGTTTGTGCCCATGGGCTGTGCCACTGAGCAAATAATCACTGGCCTGCAACGGTTAGGGCCGGAACCTTTTAGCACTGCCTTCAATGCCAACTACCTGAGGCAGCGCCTGAAAGGCTCAAGCAGACCAATCAAAAATGCCCTGCTTGATCAATCCCTAGTGGCGGGGGTGGGCAATATTTATGCGGATGAAAGCCTGTTTCTCTCCGGCATTCAGCCCCACAACGCCAGTGGCAAGCTTTCATTGCTTCAACTTGAAAAATTACACAGCTGCTTGGTGGAGGTGTTGCAGGCCAGCATTGGCGCCGGTGGCACCACCTTTAGCGACTTCCGTGATCTAAAGGGCAATAACGGTAACTATGGAGGTGTGGCTTGGGTTTATCGCCGCGGTGGTGAACCATGCCGTAAATGCGGCAGCATCCTGCGGCGAGAGAAACTAGGTGGCAGAAGCAGTCACTGGTGCCCTACGTGTCAATGCTGAATCCCAAAGCAGCCCTCATTGAAGTGATGGCTGCCGTGCAGCAAAGGGGCTGGTGCGATGGCACCGGCGGTAATTTCAGTTGTGTTTTGCAGCGCGATCCATTGCAACTATGGATGGCACCCAGTGGCGTGGATAAGGGGCAGCTCCAAGAGAGCGAACTGATCTTGGTGGATGGAGCGGGAACGGTGCTTGAGGGCAGTGGCAAAGCCAGCGCCGAAACCCTGATGCACCTTGCAATTGTTCAATATTGCAACGCAGGTGCTGTGCTGCATAGCCATTCCCAAGCTGGCACCCTGTTATCGCAATGGGCGTTATCAAAAGGGGGGCTGGAATTAAGCAATCTAGAAATGCTTAAGGGCCTTGAAGGGATCAAAAGCCACGCCACAAGTGTGCTGCTGCCAGTGCTTGCAAATAATCAAAATCTTGCCGAATTAAGCGCAGCGGCTGCACCGCTATTGCCAGGGGCTCCAAAGGGAATTTTGATCGCTGGCCATGGCTTATATGCCTGGGGTGAAAATTTATTTCAGGCTAAACGCCATCTTGAAATTATCGAATTCCTATTGGAGCAAAAGTGGCGACAATTAATACTTGAAGGCTTAGGAATAAAGCCATGATCAAGTTCAATGGCTTAAAAGGTGTGGTGCTCGACATAGAGGGCACCACCTGCCCGATTGATTTTGTTGCCAATGAACTTTTCCCCTATGCCCACCAGGCCTTACCAAAATTTGTAGCTGAACATAGCCAGGATGAACAACTAAAGGAGTTATGGGATGAGGTAAAGCAAGCGATGCAAATTGAGCCAACAAAGGGGGCACCTAAAGAAATAGCTAGCTACCTGCAATGGCTGATTAAACAAGATCGCAAATTCAGCCCTTTAAAGGAACTACAAGGCATAATCTGGCAAGAGGGCTATGGCGCCGGCAAGCTAAAAGCACCCCTCTTTGATGATGTTGGCAAGGCATTAAACAACTGGCATCAAATGGGTTTAAAACTAGCTGTTTATTCCTCAGGCTCAGTGGCAGCACAAAAATTGCTCTATAGCCATAGCTCAGCGGGCGATCTAAGCAAACTATTTAGCAACTGGTTTGACACCCGTTTGGGCTCAAAACTAGATCAGCTCAGCTATTCACAGCTGGCGAAAACCATGGCGATCCCAGCTGATGCTTTGCTATTCATTAGTGATGCACCAGAAGAATTAAATGCTGCAAAAAAAGCTGGCTACCAAACATGTGGCAGCCAGCGCGCTGGGAACAAATTTATAATTGACAATAACTTATTTAACGTGGTTACAAGCTTCAGCAGTTTAAAACTTGAACTAGGAGACTAACTAACTAACTAACTAAAATCAAAAGAGGCCCAAAGTGAGAGACTTATCGATTGGCAAACAGGCGCCAATGCCCAGGTAAATCGTAAAGAAGGTGCCGAATAAAAAGGCAGCCATTGCCACAGGGCGGCGGAATGGATTCTGGAATTTATTGAAACTTTCGATGAAAGGAATCAACATCAAACCCAGGGGGATCATGGTTTGCAAGGCAATGCCAAGCAATTTATTTGGCACCACCCGCAGGATCTGGAAAACCGGATACAAATACCACTCAGGCAGAATTTCAAGGGGGGTGGCAAATGGATCAGCCTTATCACCAAGCATTGCTGGATCCAGCACTGCAAGGGCAACGATGCAAGCGATCGTGCCAAGGATTACAACTGGGAAGATATAGAGCAGATCGTTGGGCCAAGCTGGCTCACCGTAATAGTTATGGCCCATGCCCTTGGCGAGCTTTGCCCGGAGCTTGGGGTCGGTGAGATCGGGGGCCTTTAGAACATGCATGGTGGGTAGGAGTGATGGAACTAAGAGGTTAATCAACTATAGATAGACCCAAACCAAAATCAAATACTTAAAGGGGACCTGAAATACCTTGCTTACGGATCATCAGGAAGTGGGCAAGCATAAATACTGCAAGCAGCCAAGGCAACACGAAGGTGTGCAAGCTGTAGAAACGGGTGAGGGTTGATTGACCAACACTTTCGCCGCCCCGCAGTAGTTCCACCATGAAATCACCAACAACTGGCACGGCAGCAGGAACACCACTAACGATTTTCACAGCCCAGTAGCCCACTTGATCCCAAGGCAGGGAATAGCCGGTAACACCGAATGAAACGGTAATAACAGCCATGGTTACGCCGGTAACCCAGGTGAGTTCCCTAGGACGCTTAAAACCACCGGTTAAATAAACCCTAAATACGTGGAGGATCAACATCAGCACCATCATGCTGGCGCTCCAGCGGTGCACGGAACGGATCAACCAACCGAAACTCACGTCGGTCATTAGGTATTGAACGGAGGTATAGGCCTCAACAACCGTTGGCTTGTAGTAAAAGGTCATGGCAAATCCAGTGGCGAACTGGATCAGGAAGCAAACCAGGGTTATGCCGCCAAGGCAGTAAAAAATGTTTACGTGGGGCGGCACATATTTAGATGAAATGTCGTCAACGATGTCCTGGATCTCCAGGCGTTCGTTGAACCAGTCGTAGACGGGGGAAGGATTCGCCATGCAACGAAGGAGAGTTTGCCCACAGTTGGGTGTGAGTGAGAGTCTATAGACCGCCTTGATACCGCTGTGACCCTGTTAACCCTGGTGCGGGGTGTGCTCTGCCTATTGCTCAGCTTTAGCTGCTGGAGCTTTGCAGCCCAGCCCAGCCAAGCCCTTAGCGATGAACAGGCCCTAGTGGTTGATGTGTGGCGCCTAGTTAATGAGGCCTATGTAGACCCCAGCTTTACAGGGGTGCCCTGGCGCAAGTTGCGCCAAAAAGCGTTGGAAAAATCAATCCAAACCCCCAGCGATGCCTACAGCGCCATCGACGCCATGCTGGCCCCCCTGCAAGACCCTTACACCCGGCTGCTAAGGCCGGAGGCCTATAGCCAGCTGGAAGCAGCCACAAAAGGCAGTGTTAGCGGCGTGGGTTTACAACTTGGCCTGCAGCCCGAGAGCGGCCAGGTGGTGGTAATAGCGCCTGTGGAGGATTCCCCCGCCGCTGAAGCAGGCCTTAGCGACGGCACCCTATTGGTAACAATTAATGGGCAAGCCACTGGGGAACTGGGCCTGGAAGGCAGTGCCGCCCTGCTGCGGGGTAGCCCAGGCAGCAGTGTTCACCTGGAGGTGATCAGCCCTAAGGGTGAAAATCGCAGCCTTGATCTGGAGCGGCGACCGGTGGATCTGAGGCCGGTGCGCAGCAGAAGGCTTAGGGCTGGCGAACACACCTTTGGTTATTTGCGCATTAGTCAATTCAGCGAAACGGTGCCAGAAGCAGTTGCAGAAGCACTTAATGATCTCCAAGCGAAATCAATTGAAGGGCTTGTGCTTGATCTACGCAACAACTCAGGCGGCTTAGTTAGCGCTGGGCTTGCAGTGGCCGACGACCTCTTACCCGGTCAAGTGATTGTTGAAACCCAAGATCGCAACGGCATAAGCGAAAGGCGGCAGGCAAATCCACAAACCATTTACAGCGGGCCGATGGTTACCTTGATCAATGGCGGCACAGCTAGCGCCAGCGAAATCCTCGGCGGTGCCCTACAAGACAATCAACGCTCCGAACTGCTGGGGGCCACCAGCTTTGGCAAAGGGGAAATCCAAACGATGCTGGCCTTGGGCGATGGCAGTGGCCTTGCCGTAACCGTGGCTAGATACCTAACCCCCAATGGCAATCCAATTCAGGGGGTGGGGCTGATGCCTGATCAGCTGCTCAGCGCACCAGAACCCCAAGGCAGCAGCCTCGGCAGTGATGAAGACCAATGGCTGCAGGCGGCCAGCAGCCAACTGCTGCTGCAACTAAGCCAATGAAAAGGCGCACTTATCACGATCCGCTCCACGGCGAAATCGTGCTGGATAGTGCCGATCCGGCCGAAGCGATGGCCATGGCATTAATCGAATCGGCGCCCTTTCAAAGGCTGCGACGCATTCGCCAACTGGGGCCCGCCTATCTCACCTTTCATGGGGCTGAATCAAGCCGTTTCACCCATTCCCTTGGGGTTTTGCAGCTGGCCCGCCGCGCCCTTAAACATCTGGAGCGGCAAACACCATCGCTAGCTCAACAGCGCGGTTTGCTCTACGGAGCAGCCCTGCTTCACGACGTGGGCCACGGCCCCCTGAGCCACAGCGGTGAAGAGATGTTTGGCCTGCACCATGAAACTTGGTCGGCCCGTTTGATCCGCCAGCAAAAAAGCTTGAGGGAGCCCCTTGATGGTTGGTTGCCAGGCAATAGCGAAGCGGTGGCGCAACTGTTGGAGAGGGGAATTGCCCCCAATCCAGCCATCGCTGCACTAGTGAGCAGCCAACTCGATTGCGATCGCCTCGACTACATCCGCCGTGATAGCTACAGCACTGGCACCGCCTACGGACAGCTCGACCTTTCGCGCCTTATCGGCGCTTTAGTGATCGCCCCCGATGGCCAACTTGCAATTCATCCGCGCGGCCGCACTGCAGTTGAACATTATTTAGTTGTGCGTAGTTTGATGTATGGCAGTGTATATAACCACCGCCTCAATATTGTTTGCAACTGGTTGCTGCAGCAAATTATTGTGCAAGCACGGCGGCTAGGACCAAACAAAATCTTTGCTGATTCAGTGATGAATCAATGGCTCTGGCATATCGAAGATCTTGATAGTGATACTTATCTAGCTAATGATGATTTGCGCACTGGCTATCACTTAATTCGCTGGCGGGAAGAGGGGCCAGCACCATTGCGAGAGCTTTGTGAAAGGTTGCTAGAGCGGCGCCTATTAAAGGCCACAGATGTGCGCCAGCTCAATAGTGGTGAAAGGCTAGAAGCCCTTGCCCTAGCTCAGAGGTTAAGCATCAGCGCTGGCCTAGATCCTGAAATCTGCTGTGGGCTTCGGGAAACACGCACCACTGGCTACAAGCCCTATGTGGGTGGCTTACGGCTCTGGAATGGCGAACAGCTCCAGGCCCTAGAACAGGTGTCGCCCCTAGTGGAAAGCCTCAGCCATCCCCAGGAATTGGCCTGGTTGCTCCATCCCCGAGAAATTAGCCAGCCATTGCGGCTTAGCCTCGCGGCAATAGGCCCTCAGCCTTAAGCACTGCACTCACATCATCAAAATCTTCCCAGCGATGGTGCGCTATCTGGCGCTGCTCCAACCAATGGCATAGGGGTGCGCGGGCAAAAACCAGATCTGCCACCTGGGCCATCCCCAAATCTGTAATCGAATCACCAATAACCACACTGGAACCCTGGCCATAGCGAGCTATCACAGCGGCTTTTGCTACCAATTCATCAGAGCTAAAAAATTCACTATGAAATTGCAAACCATCGAGTGAATTGAAGCTAACTTCAGCTGCCACTAGATGTTTAAAGCGATGGCGATGGGGAGCCATCAGCTTGTTTACCAATGGCACTAACCCAGCCGACACAAGTACAAATGGCAAACCAGCGCTTTCCAATTCAGCCAAAAAAGGTAGAAATCCAGGCCTGGGTTCAAATTGAGCCATATGGCTAACCATTTGCTCAAGATCTGATGGCGCTAAGGCTGCTGCCAACAGCTCCATGCTTTGGCGCAAATTGATCTCAAAATTAAACAGCTGAGTTTTTAGTGGGCCCCACACCTCAGGGGCCACTGCGGCGGCAACGGCATCAAAGGTGTCTTCTGTGGTGATAGTGCCATCAAAATCACAAAACACCGTGGCAATCGCAGCAGCCATGGGTAAGCAGCAATATGTTCAGCCCTAGCTTGCAACACCCAGATGGTGGCTCGATTCATAGCTGCGCCCTCCCCTGGTTGGCCCCATCGCCTGGAGATGGGTGAATGGCAAGCGGGCCAGTGCCCGCAAGCAAGCCTTAACCAAGCCCTTGGCATAGACGCCCCCACAGGGCTAGTTGAACTGCACTGCGGCGAATGGCCCCTTGATATTGGGGCCCTAAGGGGAATGCAACAACGGCTCAGCAACCAAGGCCAGCCATTGCAACGGCTCATAACCAATAGCGCCACAACCTTGGTGGCAGCCAAAGCACTGGGGATTAATTGCGAAGTAATGGCGGCGCCGCTTGAAAGCCCTAAAGCGCTGGAGGCTGAACTGTTAGTACATCGCGGCACCCTCAGGGCTGGTGATCACTTGGAAAGTGAAGGCAGTGTGCTGGTGCTGGGGGATGTGAACCCAGGGGCGAGAATCAGCGCAGCTAACCATGTTTTGGTGTGGGGAAGGCTGCGGGGTATCGCCCATGCCGGCTGCTACGGCAACAGCGAGGGTCGCATTATTGCGCTGCAATTAAGGCCCCTGCAATTGCGCATTGCCGATGCGATAGCCCGGGGGCCAGAGGAGTTGCCACCGGATGGTCTATGCGAACAAGCTGAATTAATAAATGGCGAAATTCGGATTAACCCAGCGGCAGCAACTCTGCCAGCGCTCTAATAGGAAAACTAACGCTGGATTAATCCAAAACCGCCAAGCAAACCAGCAATTGCCATGAAATAGAGCGGTGATATGCGCGTAAAAAGCATTAAGCCGCACACCAAAAAGGAAACAACATAGGCAAGCCAATGGTGATCAGCGGTGCGTAAAACGGTAAGGCCCACAGAGAAGAGGATGCCCAAGGTGATTGGTCCCAAACCGCGCTCGAAAGCAATCCGAAAAGGTGAATCCTTAAATTTCCCCCAGCTCAAGGCAGCCGCAACCATCAAGAGGGTGGAAGGCAATAAAACAGCGATTTCAGCCGCCAAACCGGTTAGCACCCCCCATAAAACTCCATGGCGCAAACCAGCACCTAAACCAAGCAAACCCACAATCATTGAACTAGGGCCAGGGGCCGCCTCCGCTAAGGCATAAAGATCAGCAAATTGGTTATTAGTTATCCAATGGTAGGTGTCTACAGATAGATGCTGGTACTCCTGAAGCAAAGTATTACCACCGCCCAAGGAAAAAAGAGACAATCCTAAAAAAGTTTTGATCACCTGCCATAGCGTATCTAAACCAGTCATCAGTTTTCAGCCTGGGATTTGCGCGGCTTCGGCCAATACAAAGCCATCGCCATGGGGCCGCCAACCAAAACCACAGGTATCAACTTAAAATTGGCAACCTGCAAAGCAAGAAAGGTAAGAATTGCGATTAAAATCGCCAAAGGATCTCTCCAATATTCATGTAAAATTTTAAAACCCATTGAAAGTGCCATCCCAGCAGCGGCTGCAACCACGCCAGTGAGCACATGATCTACGGCGGGCAGAGCATGGCTGCGGAAATAAACCAAACCCAGCAACATTAAAATACTAAATGGCACTAAAAGCATGCCTGCTATGGCTGCCATCGCTCCAATAAAACCTTTAAAAAGGGCGCCGATATAAACGGCCATATTGATTTGATTAGGGCCGGGAAACAAGCGAGCAACAGTTAAGCCAGTAAGAAAAGCTTCATTGCTCATCCAGCGGCGTTGTTCCACAACTATTCGTTGGCTCCAGGCAGAAAGCCCACCGCCAAAAGCAGATAATGCCACCTGAAGCATGCCAAAAAACAAAGCCTTGGGGCTTGGGCTAGGAGCAGGCATTAATCGTGAATGAAGTTTGGATCTGGCGGCAATTCACCATGGTTGTGCATGCTGGGATCAAGGGGATCTGGAGCACTGTATTTACTCGCCTGCTTCCAATCAAAGCTAAAGCATTCAACACAACGGGCTAACACCTCTGGCGCATCTGTTTCAATACCTAATTCACGGCGGATATCAAAGGCGCTGCGATCAATATTCATCGAGCCGATCAAGGCCTTTAATTGATCAATTATAATCAGCTTTGCATGGAGTTTTAAATGTTTCTGACGCCTCACTTTTACCCCAGCGCTTTCCAATAGCCTTAGGCTAGAAAAAGTATCAAAAATATCCCAATCAGAGATACCATGCTTACCGCCACATAATATTCTCACCTTCACCCCCCTGTTACTTGCTGCCACAAGCCGCTCCAAAATAACTGAATCAACAAATTTTGGATGTTGCACCCAAATGCGTTGCTGAGCCGAATCAATAAGCCTTGCCATTTGACCGCGGCTATGGAAACTGCTCCAAACCAAGCCCACGTTCAAATCAGGTGCGAAGAAAGCTCGCTGCCAATCGGCTTCAAAACCAGCAATAACTTGATCTATGGCAGCTTGCGCATAGGTTATTATTCCATAATCACGGGTTTCAGTAAAATATTTATCCGAAAGGTTAAATGTAGAAATTAGCGCCGCAGAATTATCAACAACAATTGATTTTTCATGGGTTACGGCAAAGGCATCACTGCTCCAGGCAACTTCAATGCCCCATGCCTGAAGCCTTTCAAAGGCCGAATCATTCCAGCGATCACCGCCAGAGGTGTGCGGATTCAGCATTACCCGCACCTTTACGCCGCGGGCATGGGCCTGTTGCAGTGAAAGTTCAATCGCCTCAGATTCCAGCTTGAACTGCTTGAGCCGCAACTCATGGCTGGCGCCAGCGATGAAATCCTGCAGGGCTGCAACCCCATCCTCAGGCATAACCAGGAGGGTTTGATGGTGTTTGAGGCTTGTGATTCCACTCACCATTGGCCAACCGTTCCACCTACTGCACCAAGCTTGTACCAAATAAAAGGCTTTGGCAGTATTTTGCTCAGATCTGTTTCACTGGCCATTAAATGGCTGGTGCCCAATAAGTGACAGCCCCTTCCCAACACACAATCCTGATCTGTTCTGGCAAAGGGGGAGTTGGCAAAACAACCCTCACCGCAAATCTGGGAATTGCCCTTGCCTCCCAGGGGGTGCGCACGGCAGTTCTCGATGCTGATTTTGGCCTGCGCAACCTGGATCTATTACTTGGGCTTGAAAACAGGATAGTTTTTACAGCCCAAGAGGTGCTCGCTGGTAGCTGCCGGCTTGAGCAAGCAATGGTTAAACATAAACAGGAACCAAATTTATCGCTATTGCCAGCTGGAAATCCACGCATGCTGGATTGGCTAAAACCAGAGGACATGCAAAAAATAGTTGAGATGATAAAACCACATTTTGATGTGATTTTAATTGATGCCCCTGCGGGCATTGAAGATGGCTTTAAAAATGCCGCTGCCGCAGCAGAGGAAGCAATAATCGTTACCACACCAGAAGTTTCAGCTGTTCGTGATGCAGATCGGGTAATTGGTTTACTCAATACCCGCGGCATTAATCCAATTCAATTAGTATTAAATAGAGTGAGGCCAAAGATGATGGCAAATCAGGAGATGCTGGGGATTTCAGATGTTACGGATATTTTGGCTTTACCTTTAATTGGATTGGTATTAGAAGATGAACAGGTGATTGTTAGCACTAACCGAGGCGAACCACTCACCTTAGGTAATGGCAAATCACCGGCTGCAATTGCCTATCGCAATGTAGCCAAAAGGTTAATGGGAGAGCAAATTCCCCTGCCAGATCCAAACCAGTTACATAAGGGCCTGCGGGCAAAAGTAAGGCAATTAATGCAAACCAAAATCTTCTGAAGCCATGACATTACTCGACCTAATCGATAAGCTTCTGGGCCGCCAACAGGCCAGTGCCACCACAGCAAAACATCGCCTGCAATTGGTTTTAGCCCATGATCGCAGCGATTTAAATCCCGAGCTGCTGCAAAGAATGCGAAAGGAAATCCTTGAAGTAGTAAGTAAATATGTGGAGCTAGATCTCGATGGCGGCGACGTTACCCTTGAAACGGAAGATCGCAGCACTGCGCTTGTTGCCAACCTACCCATCCGCAGGGTAAAGGAAGCCGCACTGCAGAGCCTCAACCTTAATGGGCCAGCTTTAGAAGCTAAGCCTCAAAGTGATGCTATAGAATGAGCTGATTGCCGGCTTAGCTCAGCGGTAGAGCAGCGCTTTTGTAAAGCGAAGGTCATCGGTTCAAATCCGTTAGCCGGCTTAAAAGAAAACAACTAAATAAATTGAGCTCGCACGTTAAATTCAACTGCGGCGGCTATGGTATCTGCCAAGAACTAATGCGATCAATATAGCAACATACAATTGACCACCCAATGTGATCAACAAAGCTCCGATCTGAGCCAACGGATAGTCTTGATTAACAACAGAACTTCCTAAAGTTGTGAGGTACCCAAAAGCAGCAATATTTAAAATAGCTGTAGGATTCTGAGGCAGAGGAACGAAAGCAACGGGTTGAAAATAAAAAATAGTATTAAGTAAAACGCCTCCAACAAAGCCAAGCATAAGGTATCCGGCACCAGCACCCATAACCACAGACGTGGTTACAAAAGGCTCACGAATCAAAGACTTAATTAATCTAATTAATAACAGTCCAAAGAAAAAGAACCAAAGCGTGAAACGAAGAAGGCTAAGGGCCGGCTGATTAAGAGCAAAAAAACCGTCCACATACGAAACGGTATAACTCAAATCCAAGATAAACCATATTAATTCCACAACAAAAGCAGAGGCCCCCAGAAAATACATGAAAAGCCGTCCTTTTCTAAGGTTTGAAACTTTACCCAAAAAGAAAAGAACATATAATTCTAAAACCAATGCCGAAGCACTTAAAACAAGTGGATAACTAAAGCCAAGGGGAATGATGCATATAATAAAAACCTCTAAGAATAGAAGAAAGCGATAGGCCACATGGCGCTTACGGATTCGCTTGATATCCCCAAAATGCCGATCCATACAGCACTAACACAATCTATATATTATAGTAAACATGTAAAGGCGGTATGGCTAAAAATGGCTGAAAAACTAATCCTAATAAGCTCCGATGATCTAAGCCAGGCCTCGCTGCTAAGCGAAGCCTTAACCAAACTGCATAACACAGGTGATCCGATTGATCTCACAGGGGAGGGCTTGATCAAAACAAGCAAAAATTTTAATGTAATTGATCAGCTGGATGCGCTCTGGCCGCAACTGCAAGAAAAAATATATCCATGGCTTAATATTCTTAAATTAGAGTATCAAATAATTCAACAGCCACCCCTGCTTCCAGGGCTTGAGGACTGCCTTAAGGCCCTCTATTTAATCAATGAATTAGAGGAGAATCCAAACCACACAATGATATGCATTCTGCCGCCACCCGCACAGGCACAAAGGTTCCTGCTCGGTATTATCAACGCACCGGATATAATTGGGCAGTTATATATACCATTAATCGCAAGAATTAGTGAGCTAAAAGACAAGCTCAGCAGCTTTGAAGCATTATTAAATCTGAAAATACCAAGGAATATTAGCGAGCCATTAACTGAAAATCTACGCAAAAAAATAACTAAACTTGTCGGCATGCTGCAATGCAACAACAGTTGCGAATGTTACCTGGCAATACAAAATAACACTTTTATGAATGAACGCATATCAGGATTTTATTTTTGTGGTATTCAAGTAAGCAAGATATGGATAAGTAGTCACATTCCAGCAGAGGAAATAGATATTCTCAAGCAAAAACTTGCGCCAAGCAATATTCTTGCAACAAGTTGGGCCGATGATTTCATGGAATGCGCCAGGGAATGGTTGGAAGTAAAACCACAAAAAGAAGCCAACATTTTATCATCTATTGATGCTAATGGCATCCATATGATTAGCTTTTTAATGCCCCTAATAAACAAAAGTACACTGCAAGTGCAGAGGAGCGGAAGCTCACTGCTGGTGCGTTCTGGCTATCTAAAACGCAGCTACGCATTAGCAGATAACCTGCTTGCTTTAGAGAGTTGTGGTGCACGCCTGGAAGATCGACGCTTAGAAGTACGCTTTCGCTGAGTCCACCAACCATGCAAATGGTTATTCTTCATATGATTGTAATTAGACAAATTGTTGAGCTCAACAAGCAACATGGGAATATCTGCAAGCAAAACTGCCAAGATAGGATCAAGCAATAACAATAAACTAAGCAATAATGCTGCAGAGTGGGGAAACAATATCAAATAGAAATTAACCCGATTAGCCGCGGCCACATCTGTAGCTAATGCGGTGCAATCTACCAAACGGTCTAAACGCTTTGCCGGCAAAACAATATCAGCCATCTCAATAGGCAAGGAGAAGCTACCATCGCTTACTGCTAAGGCAATATCAGCTGCTGCAAATGCTCCACTATCAATAAGTGCAGAGCCCAGATAAGCAACAGGACCAGATTTACGATCAAATGATCTAATTAACTCCATGCGGCCAATAAGATCAATCGAAGGGTGAATATTTTCTGATGGCAGTTGAAGCTGCCTTGCAATTCCATCTAAAATATCTCCATGCCATGTGCTAACCAAATGCAAAATCCATCCATTGCGCTTTAATCTACGCAAGGAGCGCAAAACCTTCTGATCTAACTTGTCTTCGAATAGCAAACCACCAACTACATTTCCATCTACCACCACAAACAACCAATGGCGACCAGCTTGCTGTGGCATAGAGTTAGGTCTTGGTATCCCTAGATGATGTAATAAAAAACCTCCTCCTAAACACATATTCAATCCAGACACAACACCATTAAGCCCGCAACCTTCCACAGCCTTAACAGATTCCACATGCCTAGGCTCAAGATCTTTCTCTTTCAATAGTAGTTGCAGTGGGAACAAAGGAATAGATTCTGGGCTACTAAAAATACGAAAGCCGGCTACAATTTCAATTAAGCTATTAACTGAATACTCAGAATCAAGGCTATGCATCTCTAAAATTGAACGATTGATTCCAAAACAAATTGATCCTTCTGAAACAACAAGAACCCTACAATTAGCCAAACGATCAAGCACATTTCCCCTGCGTAATGAAACTCCCCATTCAGCCATAAGCTGCCTCACGCCTCGATAGGCAATGGAAGCACTTAATTGCCAATCATTCATTGGATCGAATTGCATCAAACCAGCAGCCGCATGACTACGGCCAAGCCCTAGGGCAATAAGACCACTGCCTAACACAAAAGGTAAAAGTTTCTTATGTAAGCTTTTAGCCTTCTCGATGCCCAAAGGTGCTGGGTGGTGCTGTGCAAGATTAAAAAGCTGATGATAAATAGGTTGATCAGTGAGGCTTTGAGTGAGCTTAAACACAAGTTCACCATCAACTATTTGAACACCTAATGGAAGTGGTTGAAATCCTTGCACAGGAATTAGGGCTGAATCACCATCCAACAAACTCTTACAAACCAATCCAGAACCCGACACCACGTAACCATTCAGCGGCACAACTGTTCCACTCTTAATCAAAAGCCTGTCGCCAATTTTTAACTCATCCAGTCGTTTGCTGCCAGCCTGAGGAGCAGCTAATGGAAAAAGGGCTTCCCGTTGCCACGATTCCATGGCTGCGCACAACTCTTCTCCATAATTAGAGCTGCTACTAATTCTTCCTTGAATTGCCTTATTCCCATTATCTAGAGCGATTTCTGTGGCAAATCCGCTAATTTCGCCACGTGCTATTAAGCTAAGTAACCACACCAAATCCAAAGATTCTGTTGGTAATTTACCGCGGTTAAGATCGGTCTTGATATTAACCAGAAGCGGCAATAATAAAGGGGGTAGAAATAGTATTCCGATCGGGAATAGCCACGCCTCAAACAGCAAAGATTGGCCAATTAGAAGCAATAAAGCAAGGAGCAACCTGATGAAAGGACCACGATCAGCGGCAAGCTCAGAAAATGAATTAGGGTATTCATTACGGCGCTTTGAGTGGGCAAGATTAATTAATTTTTGCACCTCGTTGTAGCGCCAACAAGCACCTTCTACGTGCACTAAAACTATTGATCGTGCGTTAACATTTACATGCAAATAATCCAATTTAGGAAGATCAGCAGCCGCCAATTGCAAATCCACATAATTATGAGATTTGGCTGATAAGTCGTTAATGCATATCCGCAACCTTCCTGGAATTGCAGAACGAACAATCCAATTTGAACCGGTGGGAGAATCAAATCTATCGCCCACTTGTAAAACAGGATTCATGGGCGTTTAGGGCGCAGAGCCAGCGCTATAAGAAAAAAAGGAGTACCCGGCAACACAGGCAAAGCCCAACCAAGTATGGCTAAAATCATTAATGCGTGTATCATTCGATCACGCCAACTAGGAACATGATCCACTGGATTATTAATTAACTTTGCTATATCAGAAACTAAATTTGGATCTAAAGGATAAGTTCCATTGCCAATTACGAGTCCTTGTCCTAGGCCCCATAGCCGTAATGGCAAATCTGGATATGCACTTGATAGTTCCGTTTGAATGCCAAATGCATGATGCATTTGCAGTGCTGGCTTAAACCTTAAGCGAAGCCGATAGGGAAGGCTATGGGCTACTTCAATGCAAATCATTGCAAATTATTAGCTGTAGATTGGCTAGTGAAAACATTTAGATCAGTTTGGTATAACCACAATAGATTCTCTGGGTCTATGGAGGCACTCCAACTAGAAAAACCAGGCTTACGTCTCCTTGCTACTAATTTTTGGGAAGATACTCCCAGCCTTGAAGACAATTGCTTAAGATCAAGTTTTTGAGAATTCAATTGAGCGGGAACAGATTTTTGAACAATTTCCTTATTCTGTGGCACATATGCCTTGAAAGAAGCGGTAAAGCGCAAAGGGCGAAGGGCATTAAGGGCAGCGAATATACAACTGCCATTATTAATAAAAATTGCAAGCAAAGGAGGAATCGGCAAAAGAACGCCAATCAATAAAGCTGTAAGGTTGGGAACTGCAACAATTGCAATATTTTGCTTCACAACGGAGAAGCTAAATCTCGCCAACTCATAGGCCTCGAGTAATTGAATAATATTCCCACCAGAAAGCACAATTTCAGCAGTTTCTTTAGCTATATCACTACCATGATGAAAGGAAACTGCTACATCTGCGTAAGCAAGAGCTGCTGAATCATTCAAACCATCTCCAACAAAGGCAACTCGATGCCCCTCAGCCTTTAAGCGACGCACAACATCTGCTTTTACATCTGGAAGCGCTTCCGCATGTATTTGGGCGCGGCTCAGTCCCAATTGCATACCAACTTGCAGTGCAACTGCCTCAGCATCACCTGTTAATAAGTGGCTTTGTATACCCCTTGCCAGCAAAGATTCAACTAATTGCAGGGAATCGGGTCGTAAGGAATCAGCAACATAAATAACTCCGGCCAAGCGACCGTCTACGGCAACAATAATCTGGCTTGCCACACGAAGATGGGATTCAGTATTGAAAGGTGGCGGATCTATCCCCTCATCCCTCAATAAACGACGGTTACCAACTAATAAACTTCGACCAGCTTGAATTGCACATACACCACGGCCAATTTCACAGCGCCACTGATCTATTGGAAGCAGGCTTAATTGATGTTCTTGGGCAGCATTAGTAATAGCAAGAGCGATTGGATGGTTTAAACCCTGCTCAGCGCTTGCTGCCAATTGCAATAAATCAGATTCACTGAAAAGATTGTCAAGAACTTCTATGTGAAGCAATTCAGGTTCACCTGTTGTTAATGTACCGGTTTTATCGAAAACAACTACATCTACATCTGCCAAAGCCTCCAGTGCTCTGCCACTGCGAATCAAAATTCCTTGAGAAGCGGCACGATTTAAGGAAGCTAAGATTGAGGTTGGAACAGAAACTCTTAGTCCCGTTCCTAAATCAAGCATCAACAAAGACGCCGCTTGGGAAATACTGCCAAATAAGCCAAAGCTAAGTGCCGACAGCGCGAGAGTTGGTAACACAAACTGGTCTGCAACCTTGGCGGCATAATTTCCTACGCGGCTATCGCACACCGGCGCATCTTGAAGCAACTGGGCAATTTGACCTGCTTTAGTGTGATCACCAACAGCAATGGTTGAAACCTCAATAGAACCTTCGAGAAGCATTGATGAAGCCAATACTTCATCACCTGGTTCAACATATCTAGGAACAGATTCACCCGTTAAGCTACGCACATCCAAACTTGATTGACCAATTAATACAGTGCCGTCAATAGGAACTTGATCCCCTGCAAAAAGGAGCACAATGTCGCCAATTATTACATCAGCTAAAGGCAAACTAAGGATTTGCAGACCGCGGCGCACTTTAACTTCACGATTTAAATCAGCCTTCAAAGATCGGCTAGATGAGTAGGCAACCCTTGCTGTTGCATCCCTTATAGATTCACCGCCTTCGATCATTGATAACATTAAGGCAGGACCAAACAGGAAGCCTTCAAAGCTGTGAAGAACTACTGCTAAGGCGTCTAACACGTCTACGTTTAGTCTTTTTCGATCCCACAAGCTAATGCGAGCTCGATCAAAACATCTGCCACCCGCCAAAAGAACAATCAATAATAATGGAAAAAATGGGAGCTCAAATGGAATAGAAAAAGTTGTTAAGGCTAAGGCAAATAATGGCAGCCTTAATCTGGGCGGCAAAAGATCTAAGCGAGCGCTGGCGAGGGCTGCGGCTATTTCAGCTTGGGTCCCATCGGCAACCAGGGGTGCAAGTTCAACATCATCTTGATCAATATTATAAAAAGCAGATTTAGATTTAACTCTATCTGCATGAATCTTACTGAGAGCAATATTTTGAATTTCCAACCAAGAAAAGCAATCAACACCAGCATCTAAACTAACAACTAATGAAGCTGCTGGCCTGTTTAAACGATAGCTTTCAACCGATTGCCACTGCTCAAAGAGCATTGGCAGCAAATTGATAAAATCCCTATTAATTGAAAATCGACAACGACGATCAACCCTATGGTGTAATACCAAAGGATTCTGGATGATAGATTTCATTTAAATTGCCAAGTGGTTATAAAAAGATCAACCTTCAACTGTAACTTCAGTAACTTTTTCAACCGCAGAACCATTACTTGTATTGGAACGCTCTTGCGCTAAATCGGCTTTTGCTTCCGCAACTAAGTCGCCAAAGCTTTCACCAAGTTCAGAAACATTATGAACAACAGCAGATGTTGCTTCTGAAACCTTATCTACAACAATAACTCCAACCTTCAAACCACGCTTGGTTAAGTCGCGACCCGTTTCGGCCATGTTTCGCGAAAGCTTGCTGCCTCCAGTAACTGCCGATACAGCAGGAGCTAAGGCCATCAAACCAGCCCCAATTCCGAAAGCTACTAAAACTTCGAGTTCGAACATCGGAATGTCGGCGAATTGTTGATATTATAATGGCACAGCTACTTAAATTTTGGTTAAGCTGTCTCCGTGCTTACACGAGATCTTAATGAGCCTATGGGTATATTTGCGCTTCAGCATATGCTGCCAAAGCGAATACGCCTAAAGCTCATATACGGCAGTCACAAAAAAGTGATTGAGGTTGCAAGCAGCCTTGGTGGCCGTTGGCATGGCGCAAGCCGTTCTTTAATAATTTTAAATCCGCCTACGCTCAGCCAAGTAGCAGCAAATTTATATAACCAGGGTTGGTGGCTGCAAGCCCCCCATCCATTACTAGCAACAAACCTAAAAACAAACCCCTGGGAACAGATCGGTTTGGAAATAGGGGCGAGTTTAATTGGCGCTTCAGTGGGCGGAGCACTGGGCCAAAGCTTTGGATTTTTTATTGCTGGCCCCCCTGGGGCAGCCACAGGCTCATTTCTTGGTTTAGTGATTGGGGCCGTTGCCGCCACAGAAAGCCTTGATAATTTCCAACGAAAAAGTGATCTAAATACCGAACTCAATAGCGCTAAAACCCGAGTGAGCTCAAGGCTGGCCAGCCGCCTTGGCGAAGAGGCTGGAGCAATGGCAGGCTTAAGAATTGGGGGGTTACTTGCAGGCCCCTTAGGTGCAAGCGCCGGAGCATTAATTGGCACATTGCTTTTGGGCCAAATTGGAGAAGATGCCGCCCTCCATCGCAGCGAGCAGTGGCGAACTCCATTGCAATGGTTAACTCAAACTGGCAGAAGCGCCGCAGGAGAAGCTGCAAGCCAAAATCTCTTTGGGCTTTTAGGGGGCGCCATACTGCAAAACCCAGGCAGGAAAGCAGGCGAAAAACTTGGCTTATACCTTGGCCGCCGTATCAATTGGCAAAACCTCAAGCCTTTAATAAATTAAGAATTTATCATTAAATTAGCAACTACAGACAAAATAAGCGTGTAGAACATAAACGAACTAAGGGCCTGAATCATTACTATTTTGCGCATTCGGGAAGACTCTATGTTAACATCACTCATGGCAAATGTTAATGCCACAGCGTTTGCAACATACAGGAAATCAGTAAACACAGGTTCGTTATCTCCCGGGAAAATAAGCTCTTGTGGGCCCTGCTCTTCATCATCCATTTGGCTGATCTGATTGCCCCTGTAAAAGATCTTTGCGTAATATGTTGCAAATGAAAGTTGCAATTGAAGCCAACAAAGCATAACACCAAAAAAATAAAGAAATAGCTGCAGCGACCTCAAATCAGACTTTGCCTGAGATAGATCATGAAATGACAAGCTAAGGAATAGTGCCGCAATTGCGATAGTTATCAAAGATCGTTTCAGCAGCCTTCCCTTGCGTAGGTCTGCAGATAAAAATAAATTCATTGTTTGAGCTGCAGATAGGCGTAAGCCATAGGGCAAAACAAGCAATAAATCAAGGATCAATGCAAACATTAATGACCCTAAAACCCAAAAATCTCTCAAAAAAATTGAAAACACTACTCCACCAAGTGCACCTGCAAAAACAGCTCTTTGCGGACGTCTTGGCTCTAGGAATGGCGAATTTTGATAAATTTGAGACAAATTATCCATCTATCAATCGTTCCTATCAGATATTGCAACTACTTGCCAGCCAGTTCTATGTCCTGGCTGTTGTTGTTTGCGAAATCTCATTCCGTAACGGTCGAAATAAGCACCTTTTTCATCCTGCTGACGGGCGGCCACCCTGCGCAAACCCAAAAGGGCAGCCAATTCGCCAGATTCCAAACAAATACCTCGATCCGCACATAACAACAGCAGGTCTAGGCGCTCGCGAAGCAATCGCAGTTGGGCAAATTGAGTGGCCTCATTCCAACCAGTGGAACCATCGTTTGCAGTGGGCTCAATTTTAACAACAGTGAGAGCCCCATTAATTTCATCTGGGTTAACAGCTTCCGATATTGGATCAGGCTTGATTCCTATTACCGCATCCCTACTTACATAAGTGCGTAGCCCTTTGTGCACAGTTTCGATCTTATGCTTTCGCAGAAGCAAGAGCAATTCAGACCTTTCCAAGCCAAGCTCCTCCTCCAAGTTACGCAAAGGCACCAAGCTCAAAGAATCAGCCATGGGATTAGGTAAAGGGGAGGTTAATCAAGCGGAATGGTTTCACTACCGCTAAACGGCTTCGTGTTAGTTATAACTCTCCCCAGCCTACGATAAAGTTCATCACGCCATATAAATAATGGTTCAAAGTTAGCTTGATCAGCGATACCCATCACACCGCGGGATGCCAACTGAACACCCGCCACTGCTGGAAAACGCAAAAGATATAGTTGTGCAGCTACGGCGATATCAGCAAGGCTTGGTTCATCGCCTAGCAAGTAGGGCTGGGCATTCAAAATCACCATCAGTTGCTCAAGGCAAGCAAGCAATCCCTGGCGTTCGGGTTGCAACAACAAACCCACGCCATTCATCCAATTTGAAGGCACCAAGCCAACAAGATTTTTCAGCGCATCAGGGGTTTTTTCTGGAAGCAGGGCACTACGCAGGGCAGGATCATCCATCGCCCCCTGCACAAGCGCAAACCGAGCGGCGCTGGCCAGGGCTGTGTCGGCCCAATCTTCGAATAGAAGCACCTGTGCCCTTAGCAGTGGCTCTTTGGGTAGGAGAGCTGGTTCTGGCTCAACCGCCTCTAAGTGAAGGGCAATGGCAGTGGAATCAGCGATCCATTCATTGCCGGTTTGTAGAACAGGCACCTGGCGCTGGCCTGTTTGTTGAAAAAGTTCCCATTGACCGATACCAGGCAGCACCTCCACCACGGAATACGAAATCGCTTTGGCCGCCAGCACCAGGCGCACCTTCTCGCAAAAGGAGGAGTGGCGAAACTGATAAAGCTGCATCGGTATTAAACAGAACTGCACCCATGATGCTGGTTCAAAAGGATTAATGGAGCCTGTGGCATAGGGCAGAATGCCGCTATCTGCATAACTGCCATGCTGCGGCCTTGGTTCTTGATTTTTAACGCACCTGCCCTAGTGCTTTTACTGGGTGGGCCGTTTGGCAGCCTTCAACAAAATGCCCTAGCTGCAGAACAAAGTTTTAGGGCTATTGCTGCCTTGCCTGCTGCAAAACCCGCAACGTCTACGAAGTTATCCGATAAAGCCGCAAGGGAAGCAACCGATGCAATTCTCAGCGCCATCCAACAAAGGGATGCAAACAAGCGTTTTAGTCAATTTTCCGATGAACTAAAGCAAACCAGCAGCCCCTCCATGGTTCAATCCACCCTGCAGAGCCTACCGGAGTTGATTAGCTGGCAAATTACAAAGGTGAACAGCGGCCTGCGCAACAGCACCGTAAGTGCAAACTTAAACACTTCATCAGGCAGCCAAGCCATAACCCTGGTGCTAAACAACAAGGGCTTACTGGTAGCTCAATTATTTGACTCCAAAAACCAAGCAGCCACAAATGTGGCAGAGGGGTTTGTTAAAGCGATCAGCCAAGGTCAATTCATCACAGCGCGCAGTTACCTAAGCCTTGATTTCCAAAAAGAGCTGCCCCCAGCTGCTTTGCAAAGAAAATGGCAGGAGCTGCAAAGGGAAACTGGTAATTTCCAGCGAATCCTCAAGGTAACCGAAGCAGAACACACCGCCACCAGCAGATTGGTGCTGGTGGAAACAAGCTTCAACCGCTTGAGCGATAGCCTTTTCGTTATTTTGAATGCCAACAACCAGATCATTGGGGTTGATTTCCCAACCGATGCCCAACCAAAACCAGTGCGCTGAAATCAGCCACTAAAAATTTCCAAATAGTGGACACTTGCTAAATAATTGATACCATCGTGTGAGTTCATTCTAATTTCATGCTCACCGGACCCGACCTTCTCGCCAAAGTTAAAGAATTCAGCGATGGCTCTAAATCTGAGCTGGTTAAAGCCTGCGGCTACGTAAGCTCCAAAAAAGACGGTTCCGACCGCCTCAATTTCACCGCCTTTTATGAGGCGCTACTAGAAGCTAAAGGTGTTGAGATCGGTTCCGGTGCCGTTGGCAAAGGTGGCCGCAAACTCAGCTACATCGCAACAGTGCAAGGTAACGGCAACCTCCTAATTGGTAAGGCCTACACCGCCCTACTCAATCTTCAACCCGGCGACGAATTTGAAATCAAATTGGGTCGTAAGCAGATCCGCCTGGTGCCAGTTGGCGGCAGCGATGAAGATGGCGAATATTGAGGCTAAGGCCTAGCCTACCTAAATCATTGTTAGCAAACTCCCCCAATGGGGGAGTTTTTTTTGTTTCTTTTCCAGCTTCAAACCTTGTCATAGGGGCCATGTTGCGCACAATGCGGCTATTCAGCTCAATTCGCAATGAAAACTTCTCGCTTGAGCCTATGGGTGAGATTATTTCGCTCAGGCAATGCCATTGATCGCCCCCAACGCTACCGCCAACCCAACGATGAATTGATGCGTTTAAACCGTCAATACAACAATGTGGGCACTCGGATCATGGAGGGTCGCCAACAGTTAAGCCGTCGCTCAATAAGCACCGAATTCGCCAGCGACCGCTTTGATGAAGCTGCCTAAAACCAAATGGCAGCAAAACCAAATAGAAGGAAAAGCACACCACTTAGCTGATAAAGGAGTTTGTCGTTTATCCGGCCTTTAATCCAGCCTCCAGCACTAACAGCAATCCAAGTAACAAAAGCATGGCCCCCTAAGGTTCCAGCCAGCAAGGCTTGAAAACCAAAACCTGGGGCAGTGGCTAGCACAATCGTGGCGATTTGGGTGCGATCACCTAGTTCAGCAATAAATACAAGCAAAAACGCCTCCCAGATAACAAGCCAAGGGCTATTTATTTTTTGATTGCTTTCCGCTTTAGCTACAGCCAGAGCTGCTTCATTGGTTTGATCCTCAGCGCCATTGGCGTCGATTAATAATTTCACCCCAAACCCGATAAATAAAACTACGGCAAGCCATTTCAACAACATTTGGGGCAACAGGCCCCTAAAACCAAAACCAAGGGCCAGTGAAATCAGGCTCACCACCACTAGAGCAGAAAAAGCACCGATAAACACCCAGCGAGGCCTGTGGCGAGCCGCCAAGATTAAGGCCATGAAGAAGGTTTTATCCCCCAGTTCGGCAAGGGTGATTGCGGTGAAACTGGAACCGAACGCAGCTAGGGCTGAGTCGGTCAAAAATGCTATGGGCATCTAGTTAGATTGGCCTGAATTGATACAGGTGATCGCTAAAAACGATAAAGTATTAAGCATTAGTGGTTTTGGCTTGCTCGAAACCACAAGCTCACACCAAAACCATCCTGACTTCCCCAGTTCTCGAGCAGATACGCAAGCGGGATTTTTCTTTGCGGCCCTATCTGCAGCGCAGCAATAAAAGGGCTTTCCTTCAAATTGCCTCAACCCTGCTACCAATTGCAGGTTTATGGCTGCTGCTGCCAAAGGCCTTCGCTATTTCGCCGCTACTGGTGGCACCAATTTTAGTTTTATTAATACTTTTTTCATCCCGTTGTTTTTCATTGATGCACGATTGCGGGCATCAATCCCTATTTCGCGATAACATACTTAATCACATTGTGGGATTTATATTGGGGGTAATAAATGCAATTCCGCAACATCCCTGGTCCCGCGGCCATGCATACCACCACCGCCACAACGGCAATTGGGACCTCTACCGGGGCCCATCTGCCCTAATCACCTCTGCTGAATATGCAAGCTACTCGCCATGGAGAAAGCGCTTCTATCAATTTCTCCGCCATCCATTGATGCTATTTCCGGGTGGATTTTTCTACTTGATCATCAAACCAAGAGCAGCCCTTATTTTAGGTTCATTAGATTTTGCAATTGATTCCCTTCGCCACATAATCAACAACGGTTTTTGCAAATGGCAATTATTAATTAGCAATCACCGCAGCCGCCATTGGTATACAGCTTCTGAATTTTGGCATATTTTAGGAAACAATATTTGCGTTGTTGCCACATGGGTTTTGATGGGAAGCTGGCTGGGGCTTGGCTTGTTTTGGGTTAGCTACAGCATTGTGATGACAACTTCTGCCGCCATTATGATCTGTTTCTTTTTTGTGCAACACAATTTTGAAGGATCCTATGCCCACACCACCAACGATTGGGATTCTTTTAAAGGTGATATAGAAGGCAGCAGCTTCCTTAAAATGAATAGAATTTTCAACTGGTTCTCAGCTGATATTGGCTACCATAATGTTCATCATCTTTGTGAAGGAATACCTAATTACAACCTCCGCGCCTGCCACGAAGCGAATGCTGAATTACTTAAAAATATAAAAGTTTTAAATTTAGTTGATATTCCAAGCTGTTTCAATCTAATTCTCTGGGATCGGGATAAGCAGCAACTTGCAACTATTCCTTAATTACAAATTCCTCAGCAACCAACAGATAAAACCTGCAGCCAACAACCAGCAGGGGCCAGTTTTTCCACCACCATCGGAGTGCTTTGACCTTTAAGCATATTCAAGGCAAAAAGCTCAGCTGCTTGGCGGTTATCAAAACAAGCACTTTTTATTTCATCTGGCACCACCTGCTCCTTAGCCACTAGGGGCCTTACTCGATAGTAGGTTTTGCGGGCAGCTATTTCCATGGCTTTAATCTGAGTCCTGCGGGACCAAGTGAGCTCAAACAGCAGATAGTGTGCAGAATTCAGCAGTTTTTAAAGGCCAATTGGCTTTAGGACTAGGGGGTATTAAGGATTTAGGCCATGTCTAAAGCGCAATTGCAGGCCTTCATCACCAAGGCAAATGCCAATCCAGCCCTCAAAACCCGCCTAGACGGCGCAATCGACCCCAAGGCGGTAGTAGCCCTTGCCCTTGAGGAGGGTCACAGCTTTTCTGAGGCCACCTGGAGCAGGCATCTGAGGGCGTAGATATTTGAGCTTCAACGAGTTTTGCTGAAAATTTGATCCCAAAGGCCACCGCTGCCAAAGAACTTCTTGTTTACGGTTTTCCAGCCACCAAAATCAGCAACGGTAAAAGTTTTAACTGCAGGGAACTTGCCCTTGGTAGTTGCCTTTACTGCAGTTGTTACGGGACGAAAACCTTTGCTTGCAAAAATTTTCTGAGCCAATGGTGTAAATAAATATTCTGTGAAAGCTTTAGCAACCTTGCGGGTTCCACGCTTATCTACATTTTTATCAATAACAGCCACAGGCCCCTCAATCAAAATATTAGGGCTTGGAACCTTGAATGGCACCTTCCAATCTCCAGTTTGCTTAGCAAGAATGGCTTCGTTCTCGTAATTAAGAAGTACGTCACCCTGCCCCTTTTGCACAAATATGTCGGTTGCCTCCCTGGCATCTTTAGGAAGTATGTCAACATTTTTATACACAGTAGCAATAAAAGATTCGGCTTGTTTATCACTTCCGCCATTTTCAGCAACAGAGCCCCATATACCTAAAAAATTCCATCTTGCTCCTCCGGATGTTTTTGGATTAGCTGTTACCACATCCACATTATTATTATTTAGATCATTCCAATTATTTATCTTTTTGGGATTGCCCGGACGCACAAAGAAAACAACAACAGAGTTAGTGATTATTGATTTATTCGGTAATTTATTTTGCCAGCCAGATTTAATAAAGCCAGCTTCCTCAAGCTTAATTACATCCCCTTCTAAAGCCAGTCCAACTACATCGGCCTCTAGGCCATCGATCACAGCCCGGGCCTGGGAGCCGGAACCGCCATAGCTGGTTTTAACTACAACGGTTTGGCCGGTTTTCTTCTTCCAGTCAGCAATAAATTTGGGAATAATTTCGTCGTAGGCGGCCTTGGTTACCGCGTAGCTCACCAAGAGGATTTCCTGCTTGGCGGGCGCAGCCAATGCGGAGGAACTAGCAAGGGTGCCAGGCAAGGCAAGGCCAACAAGGCCCAACAGGGCAAAGCGGGTGACCGTGCGGCGGCTCAACTTCGCGGAATCAAAAACCACGGTAGTCCGATCGGGTGTTTTGGGAATATACACCCCTACAAGTTGCGTCTGGGTAATCCCCGCTACTTCGATAGGGATTTGCGCCGCAAACTCCCTAAACAGCGGCGGTCATAGGCACAATCATCTGATCATCCCCCTGACGGCTAAGGCTTTGAGCTTCAGCGCAAAAACCGATTACGGCCTCGTGGCCCTGCTGGAACTGGCCTCCACCTACGCCAGTGGCCAGGTGCTTCAGGTGGCGGAGATCGCCCAGCGCCAACAAATCCCAGACCGCTACCTGGAACAGATGCTCACCAGCCTGCGCCGGGCCGGCATTTTGCGCAGCATCCGCGGCCCCCGCGGTGGCTATCAGCTAAGTAGATCCCCCAAAGAGGTGAAAGTTTCAGAGGTGGTGGCTTGCCTGGAGGGGGACAGCAGCAATAGCGATGCAACTAAGCGCCAGTCAGCGGAATTCCAGGTGCTGGAAAACCTGGTGGGCCAGCTGGAAAAAGCCCGCAACAAATTGCTTGAATCAACCAGTCTGCAAGACCTGCTTGAACAGCGAGACAAGCTTGCTCAGGCCCAGGGCATGTATTTCATTTAACCGCCTCAGGTTATTAGACTAATTCCACGGTTGACCAATGGGCAAACGGTACTATGGTGTTTCCACAACGTCGCCAGGCGCCATGAGCTGTTGTCTCCGAATGTCATCGTCCAGCACCCCGCTGGCCCCAACACCCCTATCCATGACCACCAATTACCTAACCGTTCAAAGCCATGACCATCAGCATCGGCACTCGCCCCCTCCAACTCACCCTTCTTCCCAATGACGTCCTTCCCGAGGGCCTGAGCTGGAAAATCCAGGAGGGTTACATCCGTACCGTCGCCTGGGACCAGGAAGGTGATTCCATCACCCTGGGCCTCTGGGGACCCGGCGAATGGGTCACCACTGCCTACTCAGCCCTACGGCCCATTGAAATTCAATGCCTCACCACGGTGGTGGTGGAGCAAACCAAGTTCACTGCAGATCAAGTATCACAATTCCTGGCTGATCACATCCGCACAGTGGAAGAGATCTTTTGGATTAATCGCATCAAGTCTGCGGAGGAACGTCTGCTCCACCTACTCACCTGGATTGGCAGCCGCTTCGGCATGGTGAGCAGTAAAGGCTACCGGCTCTCCCTTAAGGAACTAAACCTCACCCATAAGGCCCTTGGTGATATATGCGGTTTAACCAGGGTTACCGTAACAAAAACTCTCAGCCTAATTCGCATCAAAGGCACACTTCAACGGATCAGCAATGATGATTTGTTTATACCTAATAAACTATTTCTAGCGATCTAACCCCAAAAAAAACAATTATCGTTTAACCCCAAAAAAACCTTTGAAGATATTATCATGACCGCAGAATTAATCAGAGCAAAGCGCAACTCATCGGAAGTTCAAAGTTTCACGCTGATTTTTAAAAACGGTTGCCTTTTAAAGAATCAATCAGCCCTCACCCTGGCTCAATTTCGTTCAGATGCCCGCCTGGCTGGCTTCAAAGTTGAACGCGATAATAAGCAACACCATCTAGATGGCGTAGTCAGGCTCGAACGTGCGAGCCATCCTTGAAGTGATGTGGAGGCAATCGCCGGGATTGAGGCTGGCGTAGTCGAGCCGTTCCCGGGGTAATACCACCATCACCACATCGCCCCCTTCTAAAATTAACTCTGCCTGAAGATCGCGCCCCATGTGGGTTAAGCGACGCAACTGCCCCGGCACACTATCCGGCTGGGGACTGAGATGTAGATCAAGGTCGTGGGGACGGATGAAGAGATTGCTGGCCAGGGGACCCGAACCAAGCTGCTGGCCCACCACCCCGTAGGGCAACACGTTAACGCTGCCCACAAATCCCATCACAAAGGGGGTGGCTGGTTGGTCATAAATTTCTGCGGGGGAACCGATCTGCTCGATTTGCCCCTGATTCATAACAACAATTTTATCGGCCACCTCCATTGCCTCTTCCTGGTCGTGGGTAACAATTACTGTGGTTACATGCATCTCGTCATGGAGATTGCGTAACCAGGCCCTAAGTTCCTTGCGCACCTTGGCATCTAGGGCGCTGAAAGGTTCATCAAGCAACAACACCCGGGGCTGCACAGCCAGGGCTCTAGCCAATGCAACTCTTTGTCGCTGGCCGCCAGATAACTGTGAGGGATAGCGGCCTCCATATCCCTGCAACTGAACCAGTTCCAACAATTCATCCACACGTCTTTTGATAGCAGCAGGCTTCCAGCCGCGCAGCTCCAGGCCGAAGGCCACGTTTTGGCGCACATTACGGTGCTTAAACAGGGCAAAGTGCTGGAAAACAAAGCCCACCTGCCTGTCTTGCACCGAGCGGTTTGTGGCCTCTTCCCCAGTGATCCACACCCTGCCGGCATCGGCCTCCTCTAGGCCGGCAATCAGCCTCAGCAGGGTGCTTTTACCAGAACCAGAGGGACCCAGCAGGGCCACCAGAGAGCCACTATCCACATCAAGGCTCACGTCTTTAACGGCTTGGAAATCCCCAAACGATTTACTTACGTTGGCAACACGGATACCCATGGCGAACAGCTTTAACTCCTTTGAAACCCAGCCTGCCAGAAGGACCACCCCAGAACCAAGCAAATAGCTGTATCCCGATTGTATTATCGTGGAATCGAAACAAGCTGTAAGTTTTAGTGATGGGTAGTTTCATCAATTTTCCTCCTCTTCCCAGTTGGCCTTGGCGAATCACCTGGGCTTACTTGGGCTTGGTGCTATTTCTGCCGATTGGAGGCATGGCACTTAAAGCCGCAAACGTTGGAGCAAGTCAATTTTGGCTTCTAGCAACCACTCCAGAGGCAATCGCAACCTACAAAGTTAGTTTTGGCTTGGCTTTTGTAGCAGCCCTGATAAATGGATTATTTGGCTTGATAATTGCCTGGGCTTTAGTGCGATGCGAATTCCCAGGCAAGCGCCTCCTGCATGCCCTCATCGATCTCCCCTTTGCCCTGCCCACCGCCGTTGCCGGTTTGGCGTTAAGCGCCGTCTACAGCACGAACGGCTGGATCGGCGCACCATTGTTTGCATTACTTGGAGTAAAGGTATCTTTCACTTGGCTGGGCGTGGCAATTGCAATGGTATTTATTTCACTACCTTTTGTAGTGCGTAGTGTTGAACCAGTGCTTGAAGCCTTGGAAGTAGACCAAGAGGAGGCAGCCTGGTGCCTTGGTGCAAGCCAACGCCAAACCTTATTCAAGATTGTGCTACCGCAACTTTCACCAGCAATATTATCTGGAGTTGCTCAAGGCTATAGCCGCGCAGTGGGTGAATACGGATCTGTTGTAATGATATCTAGCAATGTTCCATTTAGGGATTTAATCACACCAACCCTGATAATTCAGAAACTTGAAGAATTTGATTTTAATGGCGCAACCGTAATAGGAATGGTTATGCTTATATTTTCATTATTTAGTCTTATTGTAATAAACGGCCTACAGGTTTGGGGCCGCAATTGGGAGGCAAATCCATCTTCATGAAAAAGTTTATTCCAATTATTGCTTGCCTGTATGTGGGACTTGTAATTGTGGTACCCGCCCTTAATGTTGTAGCAGGTGCTTTCACAAAAGGGCTTAGCCCATTCATTGAAAATTTTAAATCTGAAGATTTACAGCATGCAATTAGATTAACATTAATATTGACAGCTATCGCGGTTCCTGCAAACACTATATTTGGCTTAGCAGCAGCTACAGCAATTGCCAGGAGGCAATTCAGGGGCAAGGCATTACTACTAAGTATCATCGATCTACCTTTTTCCATTTCACCTGTCGTGGTGGGCTTGATGCTGGTGTTGCTATATAGTCCCTCTCATGGATTATTTGGCGGGGTTGTTAAAGCATTAGATTTAAAAATAATTTTTGCTTGGCCTGGAATGGCAATGGCAACCATATTGGTAACTTTTCCATTCATGGCTCGAGAGGTAATACCCTTACTGGAAGAAGAAGGATGGGAGCAGGAAGAAGCTGCGCGAACATTGGGAGCAAATAGCTGGCAGGTTTTTTGGAAAGTAACATTGCCCTCAGTACGATGGGCCGCCCTGTATGGATTGATTCTCACCACAGGGAGAGCCCTAGGAGAATTTGGCGCCGTGGCAGTTGTAAGCGGTAACATCACAGGTTTAACCCAAACCTTGCCACTATTTATTGAAGATGCCTATAAACAATATCAAACCGAATTAGCCTACGGGGCAGCTATGGTACTTGGCGGGGTAGCCATATTAACACTGTTAAGTAAGATTTTACTTGAGAAATATATCAGCAATCACAAAATAAACCCTTAATAATTCCATCGAACCCAATCCCCATGCGCCCTTTGAGTAAAAACTTTCAAAACAGCTTCAGGAACAGCTTCGAGAAAAGCTTTGAAGTGTTGATATGGCGTTTTCGCTTGGTGAGCATATTGCCAGTTGTGATGAGTTTACTCGGCAG
>Ga0247836_1001247_pt1 | contig 42164 bp, 45 predicted proteins | sample LaCruzMarch2015__4_FD_187116 | JGI IMG/M metagenome (GOLD analysis project Ga0247836, IMG submission 187116) | Freshwater microbial communities from meromictic Lake La Cruz, Castile-La Mancha, Spain - LaCruzMarch2015_14m | ecosystem: Environmental > Aquatic > Freshwater > Lake | place: Spain... | reverse complement strand
GTCTTTGTAAAAAGATTTTCTTCCGCATTTTGAACAAATTTTTTGTTAATCATATAAATATCCTTTTTAAGAATATTTATCATCAACTTACAGCTAAATCCACCCACACACTTTGTCCATTATGCCAGTTTTTATTCCTCGCTGCCTTCACTGCTTTGTTTTACCCAGGGGCGGTTGCCACGCTGCGTTTGTGCATATTTGATTTTGATATCTTGATTGTCGAACCAAATAGTTGCCGAGCCGAGTGATTGCAATTTAGCTTTATCGATCAGCAGTCTAGCCGAGCATTTTTGCGCTGTATCGATTGCAAAATTTGCGATTATTATATCGGAAGAATTGCAATATTCGCCTAATTTTTCTTGGTTTGAAATTAAAGCAACCCTGTAGCCGTGCAAGGTGATTCGACAATCTTTCTTTTCGCATTTGAGCGGAACTTGATCTTTCTCAATATATTCTTTGCGAAGAGCGGCACGTTTCCATTGGTCGCTCGTTGCATTGCCGATGCGTCCTTTGAGCATGGCAATTTCTCCGTTATCGAGTCTTGCGGCTATGCGTTTAGCGTCATCATTTATAAATATGTCGGGCGAAACATAGTTTAAAGAGGTCGCCATTCCGGCGATTACACCAATTACACCTAGCCATCGCAAGCTGCTTTGCCAAAAATATATCCAGATTCCGCCTAAAATTATGATTATAAATCCGAGATCGCTCGGCGGCGGAAGCATTAACATTGCATAGGGGAGGGCTGCAACTTTATCGGCAATCTTAATCAATAAGTCAACTCCGTATTGCATTGGGGAAAAAGCAATCGCTTCAAGACCAAACGGCATTAGCAGAACCCCGACTATTACAAGCGGCATCAAAATAAATGAAACCAAAGGATCGGCGATTGTATTGGCAATCAGACCGTAACTTGAGAATTGATTAAAATGATAAATTATAAACGGTTCGGTCGCCAGCCATGCCACTAAAGAAGTTAAAATCACGGCCGCAAAATAAAGAAAAATATTGCGAATTCCGAATCCCTCCCGATTAGAGGTGAAACGTTTGATTCCCCATTCGTAAGATGCAATCAAGGCAGCTGTTGCACTATATGAAAGTTGAAAACTTGCAGTGAGTACTGATTCGGGTTTTAGCATCATAATAAAAAATGCCGAAACTGCGATCGATCGCATCGGGTTGGGATCACGGTCGAGCAAAATTGCAACGAATATAAAAGTAACCATTAGAAATGCACGCTCTGCCGAAACAGGTGAACCGGCAACCCGTAAATAGATGTAACTCACTATCAATGCCAAAATTGCGGCTAGTTTTTTAATTGGGATTCGCAAAGCAATTGCCGGGATAGTTGCAAGAATTAAGCGTAAACTAAAGAATGCCAAACCTGCAACTATTGACAAATTCATGCCCGAAACGGCAAGTAAATGATACAAACCTGCTGTTCGCATATTTTCATTTACCTCATCGGGAATCGTCCGAGTTTCTCCGGTAATAAAGGCTGCGGCAATAGATCCTCCCGGCTCTTTGAAATTTGATCTTATAGATTCGCTTAATTTATGGCGAAATTCTGCAAATCTTACATCAAAATTTTCTTGGGAATTTGCATCTTGGGGAATAATTTTTATCGGAGTTATGCCAAAACCGATTGCCCCGATTTGCTTAAAGTAGAAATAGCGACTAAAGTCGAATCCGCCGGCAAGCGACGGGGCAGGTGGGGGAAATAATCCCGCTCGTAGTGATATTATTTGTCCGTTGAGTAAATTAGGATCGTAAGTTTTGAGTGAAACACTTACAAGTTTTGGAGTTTTTTCTTGGGGAATATCCGGAATATAAACGTCCTTTAGGATAATTTTACTACCTTTGGGAGTTTGTGTTATTTCTAAAATTTTACCGCTTATATTTTGTATCGGCAATGATTTTTCAAGATATGGAGAGTCGACTGTATTAGTGCGGACTTGTGCAAACATTATTCCGGCAAAGAAACAAAGCGATATAATTGCAGGAATAAGAAAAATTTGTTTGAGGCGATTTTTTAGTAATAATAGTGCGGTAACAAATATGCTGCCCGATATTGTAAGTGCGATGGGTAAATAAAACGGCGGCTCATCTTGAAGATTGAAATAAAAAACTATTCCTGCTGCGATAAAAACCGTTATCCAGAGAATGAAGCGAGAATGTTCTGCTTCGATTAAATCATGCAATTTGTCGATAAGTTTCATTCAACGACTTTTAGGTAATAAAAAAGGGGTAAATAAATTTACCCCTTTTTTAGTATTTAAATCAACTTAATTATATTAAGCAATTCCGTTTGCCAAATCGATCGATTGACCTTCAGCCAAAGTAACGACTGCTTTTTTGTGATCTTTGCGTTGACCCAAGAAACCACGGAAAGCTTTAACTTTACCAGGAGTCGTAATAGTATTCACGTTGGTAACTTTAACGCTGAACAAAGCTTCAACTGCTTCTTTGATTTGCGGTTTGGTAGCCGTATTGCGAACACGGAAAGTAACTTTATTATGCTCAGAAGCAGCAGTTGCTTTCTCGGTGATTACGGGACGCAAAATGATGTCGTAAAAAGCTTCCTTAAATACCGGAGAATCTTTTTTTTCTGTTTTTTTCTTAAACTTAAACATAAATCTTTAACCTTCTAGCTCAAACGTGCTTCTAAAAATGCAACTGCTTCTTTGGTGAGAATAAGCTCTTTATGATTCAAGATATCATAAACATTTGCACCTTGTTGCGGCAATATATCGACATGTTTAATGTTACGTGCAGCTTTTACGAATGCTTCGTCAAGAACTTCACCGCCGATAAATAATGGTTTTACAAAACCGAATTTTGCAAATGTAGCAACCATGTTTTTGGTTTTTGCTTCTGCAACTTGGAATGAGTCGATAATTATCAATTTACCTTCTGCTTGTTTTGCCGAAAGAGCAACACGCAAAGCAAATTTACGGACTTTTTTAGGCAAATCAATCATGTGGCTACGCACTACCGGACCGAAGATAGTTGCACCGCCACGGAATTGCGGAGCACGCATCGAACCGAACCTTGCACGACCCGTACCTTTTTGTTTCCAAGGCTTTTTATTAGTACCGCTGATTTCCGATACGCCTTTGGTTTTATGCGTACCTGCACGACGTTTTGCAAGCTGATATTGCACCATACGTGCAAGAATATCTTTACGCAAGGTCGCACCAAATACTACTTCGGAAAGCTCAATTTCGCCTGCCACATTGTTTTCCAGTGTTTTTACTTCGACTTTCATAGTCGTTACCCCTTAAATTTCTAATTCTTATTCGCTTTTTGTTTCAGGCTGTTCGACTACTTCTGCAACTTCAGCATTTGTTGATGCTGCTTTTCTGATTGCTGCAGGAAGTGGCACGTTTGAAGGAGCCCCACGTTTTACCGCATCTTTAAGCAAAACATAGCTGTTTTCTGAACCGGGAATTGCACCTTTGATATAGATAAGACCTTGTTCGTCGTCAACCGATACTACTTGGAGGTTGGCAATTGTTATGCGTTCAACACCCAAATGACCGGCCATCTTTTTATTCTTAAACACTTTGCCAGGATCTTGACGTTGACCTGTCGAACCGTGTGAACGATGCGAGATCGAAACACCATGCGAAGCTTCAAGACCTGCAAAGTTCCAGCGTTTCATAACACCGGCAAAACCTTTACCGATCGAAGTGCCGATAGCATCGACATACTGACCCGGAAGGTAATGGCTTGCAATGATTTCGCTGCCGATTTCAGGAAGATTGTTTGGCTCAACTCTGAATTCAACCAATTTACGACCCGGCTCAACTTTTGCTTTTGCATAATGTCCACGCAAAGGTTTGCTGACATTTTTTACTTTTGCAACACCGCTTGACAATTGAACTGCGGTATATCCGTCACGTTCAACGGTTTTATGCGAAACGACTTTTAAATTGTCGAGTTTCAATACGGTTACGGGAATATGAATACCGTCTTCGTCAAATAGACGTGACATGCCTAATTTTTTTGCGATTACTCCGGTTCTCATGCTGCTTTCTCCCCACCCAATTGGATTTCGACGTCAACACCTGCCGACAAGTCAAGCTTCATCAAAGCATCAACGGTTTGCGGAGTTGGATCGATAATGTCGATCAAACGTTTGTGTGTACGGATTTCGAACTGTTCACGTGATTTTTTATCGATATGCGGCGAACGGTTAACTGTAAAACGTTCGATACGACGCGGTAAAGGGACAGGACCACGCACTTGAGCTCCGGTGCGTTTGGCTGTGTTCACGATTTCGCTTGTCGAGCTGTCAAGCAACATGTGATCATAAGCCTTTAAGCGGATCCTTATTTTATTGTTATTCATATTGGTTTCCTAAGTCATTCAGAGAAAAAGAAGTCGGAGGTTATTACTAACTTCCGACTTCTATGTCAACTAGTCTTTAATCGTTTACGCAATAATTTTAGCTACAACGCCTGCACCTACGGTTCTGCCGCCTTCACGGATAGCAAAACGTAGACCTTCGTCCATAGCGATCGGCGAAATCAATTCGATTTCCATCGAAATGTTATCACCCGGCATAACCATTTCAACGCCTTCAGGCAATTTGATGATACCGGTTACGTCGGTAGTACGGAAGTAGAATTGTGGGCGGTAGTTGCTGAAGAACGGAGTATGACGTCCGCCTTCTTCTTTGGTAAGAACATAAGCTTCTGCTTTGAACTTGGTATGCGGAGTGATCGAACCGGGTTTTGCAAGAACTTGACCGCGTTCAACGTCTTCACGTTTAACACCGCGGAGCAACGCACCGATATTGTCGCCTGCACGACCTTCGTCAAGCAATTTGCGGAACATTTCAACGCCGGTACAAGTGGTTTTAACGGTTGGTTTTAGACCGACGATTTCGATCTCTTCACCGACTTTAACGATTCCGCGTTCAACACGACCGGTAACAACGGTACCGCGACCTTCGATCGAGAATACGTCTTCAATCGGCATCAAGAAAGGACGATCGATTGGGCGTTCGGGTTGTGGGATAGTTGCGTCGACCGCTTCCATCAATTTGATGATTGCTTCTTTGCCGAGTTCGGGATTTTTATCTTCCAAAGCACAAAGAGCAGAACCACGAATGATCGGGATAGTGTCGCCGGGGAATTTATATTTGTCCAAAAGTTCGCGAACTTCCATTTCAACCAAGTCAAGCAATTCAGGATCGTCAACCATGTCACATTTGTTCAAGAACACGACGATTGCAGGAACGCCAACCTGACGTGCAAGCAAGATATGTTCACGAGTTTGTGGCATCGGACCATCAGCAGCAGAAACTACCAAGATAGCTCCGTCCATCTGAGCGGCACCGGTGATCATGTTTTTAACATAGTCAGCATGGCCTGGGCAATCAACGTGTGCATAATGGCGATTTTCGGTTTCATATTCAACGTGAGCAGTATTGATCGTAATACCACGTGCTTTTTCTTCCGGAGCAGCATCGATCGCAGAATAAGCAGTGAACTTATTTTTTGAGTTCATTTCTGCCATGGTTTTGGTGATAGCAGCGGTAAGCGAAGTTTTACCGTGATCAACGTGACCGATCGTTCCGATATTGCAATGCGGTTTACTGCGTTCAAATTTTTCTTTAGCCATTTAGTTTTCTCCTTAATTTAACTATTTGTTAAGCAACTTTCTTTTTTATTTCGTCTACCATGCTGGTCGGCACTTGTTCGTAGTGGTCGAATTGCATAGTGTACTGAGCTCTACCCTGAGTCATTGAACGCAGTGTATTAACATAACCGAACATTTTTGCAAGCGGAACCATCGCATCTACTACGATTGCATTTCCACGCATATCCTGTCCTTGGATTTGACCGCGGCGACCGGTTAAGTCACCGATTACCGAGCCGGTGTAATCTTCGGGGGTTACTACTTCAACCTTCATAATCGGTTCAAGCAATTTGGGATCTCCCTTAACCATACCCTCACGGAATGCGGCACGTGCGGCGATTTCGAAAGCGAGAACGCTTGAATCGACATCATGGTAAGCACCATCGACCAAAGTGGCTTTGAAGTCGATAGTCGGATAGCCTGCAACCACACCGTTATCCAATGAGGCTTTAAGACCTTTTTCAACACCGGGAATAAATTCTTTAGGGATTGAACCACCGACGATTTTGCTTTCGAAGACAAAGCCTTCGCCTGCTTTCAACGGTTCGATTTCAAGGCTAATTTTCGCAAATTGTCCCGAACCGCCGGATTGTTTTTTGTGGGTATAATCGATAGTTGCTTTTTTGGTGATAGTTTCACGATAAGCAACTTGCGGAGCACCGACGTTAGCTTCAACTTTGAATTCACGTTTCATACGATCGACGATGATTTCAAGATGCAACTCGCCCATACCTTTAAGGATAGTTTGTCCGGTTTCTTCATCACTAGAAACACGCAATGAAGGATCTTCCGAAGCCAAACGTGATAAAGCCATACCCATTTTTTCTTGATCGGCTTTGGTTTTTGGTTCGATTGCGATTTCGATAACCGGTTCCGGGAATTCCATACGCTCCAAGATAACTTGAGCATCGGGATCGCACAAAGTATCACCGGTAGTGGTATCTTTCAAACCTGCAAGAGCGATGATGTCGCCTGCATAAGCAATTTTGATATCTTCACGTGAGTTTGCATGCATAAGCAACATACGACCGATACGTTCTTTTTTATCTTTAACCGTATTGGTAACATATGAACCTGCTTCGAGTTTACCCGAGTAAATACGGGCGAAAGTCAAAGAACCTACGAAAGGATCGGTCATGATTTTGAATGCCAATGCCGAGAATTTTTCATTATCGTCGGCTTTACGTTCTACTTCGAGTTCGGTTTTAACATCGATACCCATCATAGCAGGAACGTCAAGCGGGCTTGGCAAATAATCAACCACTGCATCAAGCATCGGTTGAACGCCTTTGTTTTTGAAAGCCGCACCGTTTAGAACAGGTACGAATTTGAATAATACGGTACCTTTACGGATACAAGCTTTAAGCTGATCGATAGTCGGCTCTTCACCGCCCAAATATGCTTCCATGATTTCGTCGTCCATCTCAACAGCAGTTTCGATGAGTTTGGTACGGGCAGCTTTTGCATCTTCGAGCATTTCTGCAGGGATTTCAACTTCGTCAAATTTTGCACCGAGCGATTCGTCATGCCAAATAAGAGCTTTCATTTTAACCAAATCGACCAATCCGATATATTTGTCTTCTGCACCGATCGGCAATTGGAGAACCAAAGGAACGGTACCCAAGCGGTCGATCATCATGTCGACACAACGTTGGAAGTTGGCACCGATACGATCCATTTTGTTTACAAAACAAATACGTGGAACTTTGTATTTATCTGCTTGTCTCCATACGGTTTCCGATTGCGGCTCAACACCGGCTACGGAGTCGAATACTGCAACTGCACCGTCGAGAACACGCATTGAACGTTCCACTTCGATGGTAAAGTCAACGTGACCTGGAGTATCGATAATATTGATTCGGTAATCACCCCAATAGCAGGTTGTAGCCGCCGAGGTAATGGTAATACCACGCTCTTGCTCTTGCTCCATCCAGTCCATCGTCGCTGCACCTTCATGCACTTCGCCGATTTTATGCGATTTGCCAGTATAGTACAAAATACGTTCGGTAGTGGTGGTTTTACCTGCGTCGATATGCGCACAAATACCGATATTACGATAATCTTTTAACGGAGTCTTACGTGACATGCTTATATTCCCAAATCAAAATTTATTCTAAATTACCAGCGATAATGCGAGAAGGCTTTGTTAGCTTCTGCCATACGGTGAGTGTCTTCACGTTTTTTGATCGCACCGCCGCGGTTATTTGCTGCGTCCAACAATTCGTTGGCAAGGCGATCTTTCATGGTTTTGTCTTTGCGTGAACGTGCTGCATTGATCATCCAACGGATAGCCAAAGCTTGACGACGCTCGGTACGAACTTCGGTAGGAACTTGGTAAGTTGCACCGCCGACACGACGTGAACGAACTTCAACTGAAGGCATTACGTTTTCCATAGCCGAAGTGAAAACCGGCAACGGATCTTGTCCGGTACGTTTGTTGATGATGTCCAAAGCGTCATATACGATCGATTCGGCAGTAGATTTTTTGCCGCCGTACATAAGCGAATTGATGAATTTTGTGAATACTACGCTGCCGTATTTGGCATCGGGTAAAACTGTTCTTTTTATAGCTGCACGACGACGTGACATTTTTCTCTCCGTTTTTTTGAGAACTCGATAATTCGAGAACCCACAATTTAATTATCCAAACCTATTTATCAAGACTTCAAAAACCTTACTTCGGTCTTTTTGCACCGTAAAGCGAACGTGATTGCTTACGATTTTTAACGCCTTGAGTATCCAAAGTACCGCGAATGATATGGTAACGCACACCCGGCAAATCTTTTACGCGGCCGCCGCGGATCATTACTACGGAATGCTCTTGCAAATTGTGACCTTCACCCGGGATATAACCGGTAACCTCAAAACCGTTGGTAAGGCGTATACGAGCCACTTTACGTAAAGCCGAGTTCGGTTTTTTCGGAGTAGTCGTATAAACACGGGTGCAAACACCACGTTTTTGCGGGCAAGCCTGCATGGCCGGAACTTTATTTCTACGTACGGGTTTTACGCGTGGTTTGCGAACCAATTGGTTAATTGTAGGCATGTAATATCCTTAAAAATCAGATTATTTTTAGTATTATATTTGTTTATGCGGAAATTAAGATAATCTGCTGATAACAAAGGAAAAACCTCGATTAGCGGCACATAATCCACCCTTCCCGGAAGGCGAGCAACATAGCTACACATATCGTCCCCGTCAAGAAGATTTTGTTAAAATATCGTGAATTATGTCTATATTATAGTGATTATTTTGTGATTTTGTTCGTAAATTGAAAAAACATAGCGGATTATCGCTTTCCAAACAATCTTGCCAAGCTTGGCTCGGCAGCGGCAAAAGCGGTGCTATTTTAAAGGAAATTTGCTTATTGTCGTGCAATGAAAAATTTAGATAAATATATATGATTGCTATAGTCGCAAACGAAAATGCCAAGATCGCTTTAGAGGGTGATCTTTTGCTATATGAAATATTGTTTTTTGCGTCCTGTTGCCCGAGAATCGGGTAGGAGAGGGTATAGGCTTTGGCAAGTTTTTCGTGGTCGAGCGAGAGATATTTAGCATAATTCTTGACATAGCCGAGCAGATAAACCCCTGAAGGCAGCTCCCCGAGATTATGTTCCTCGATTGCGGTTAAATATCTCGCCCGTATATTGAGATCGGCTGCGATTTGTTCGACGCTGAGGTTAAGGCTTTCCCTTACGTCTTTCAAATACTTGCCGATATCGATATATTGGGAATCTTGCATTGTGGTTAAATATATGGGCGGTTTTCAATCTGCTTGCTATGATGAAATGTAAGATTTACCTCAACTTCTTCATCAAGTTTGCCGAGTATAGTAATCATTCGGTCAAGTGTAAATCTTTTGAGTTTTGCATTGCGAATATTGGAAAATTCAGAATGGGAAACCCCGGTTTGCCTTTCTGCATCTCGTGTTGAAAGCTTGCGTCCATCGAGAACATTGATAATTTCTGCGGCGATAATCGCACGAGCTTGCTCCAAGCCTGCATTGGGACGGTTAAAGTCACGAAACACATTGCCGCTGCCGCGTATCAATTCAAAATCATCTTTTTTCACTTTAAAGCCTCCTTTAGTTTTACGAGTCGTGCATGAATAATATCAATATCTGCTTGTGGGGTTTTAATTCCGGTTTTTGATTTTTTCTGAAACGCATGAATAACCCAAATATCTTGATCTATCTTAACGGCGTAAAGAGTGCGAAACGCATCATTTTTATATTTGAGTGCAATCTCAAAAATGCCTCCGTCAAAGCCTTTAAAAGGTTTTGCCTTATCTGATTTTCCGCCCTCTGCCGCAATCGTGAGTGCGTCAAGCATATCACTTTTTACGGCATCGGGAAATTCTTCAAAATCCTTACGTGCCGATTTTATCCATGAAATTGGTCTACTGTCTCTCATGTTCTTTATGTTGACATATTTGCAACCGGATTGCAAGTGATAAAATATTAAAAACCGTCATAAAAAATTCACAAAAGTTTGGTTTATCGTCGGTTAAATAAATGTTAATATGGGAACAGTTTATAGTTGTTTTTATATGATTTTTTATAAATTCATCTTGTGACAAGGAACTAACAAGCAAGTTCTGTTGTTAGATATTGTTTAGGATTTTATCCATATCTGCGGCTTTAAAAACTGCAGAAATTCAAACTATTTTTGTCGGAAAACCCGACAAGGACTTATAAGACTATGAAACAATTAGCTAAAAGAGCGTCTGTTGCACCTTCTCCAACGCATGCAGTATCGACGTTGGTAAAAAAATTGTCTGCTGAAGGTAAGCCAGTTTTTGATTTCTCAACAGGGGAACTTCCGTTTGAGTTACCCAAGCATGTGCGAAAAGCGATTGCAAAATCGCTTAAAGCCGGAAACACCAGATACACTCCTGTTGTTGGTGAAATGGGGACGAGGAAGGCGATTTGCGGATATTTTTCATCAACCCTCGGTTTGGATTACAATCCAAGCCAAATTGTGATCACCGCCGGGGCTAAACAAGGGCTTTACAACCTTTTTCAAGCCCTAGTTGAACACGGGGACGAGGTTATTATCCCGGCACCATATTGGGTTTCATACCCAGGAATGGTGGAGTTAGCGGGTGCTAAACCTGTTATCGTGGACTGTAATGCCTCTGGGGGGTACTTAACCCCTAAGGCACTTTATTCGGCGATAACGGCTAACACCCGTGCTGTGATTTTAAATTCGCCCGGCAACCCTAACGGGATTGTCTATACTCGGGCGGAGTTGGAGGAGTTGGCTGCTGTGTTGGGGCAATTCCCCGACATCGTAGTTGTGTCTGACGAAATATACAGACACATACGCTATGAGAAAACCGAGGTGCTTAGCATTTTGCAGGCTGCCCCACAGCTTACCGACCGCACCGTCGTCATTGACGGGTGGTCGAAGTTTTGTGCGGCAACAGGGCTTCGCCTTGGCTGGGCGGCCGGTCCCGAATATATTATCGCCGCTATGGCGATGATACAGGGACAAAGCACATCTAACGCAGTTTCGATCCTGCAAGCAGGGTTGAAGGTTGCGTTAGAAAACCCGCTCACGTTTTTACCCGAGTGGCTTGATATTTTAACCACTCGTCGTAATACGGCAGTCACTAAGCTTAACGCAATGTCTTGGATTACATGCGATGTTCCCCAGGGAGCATTCTATGTTTTTCCAAACATTTCTGCGGTTTTGTTCAAAAAAACTGCCGATGATGTTTCAATTGATACCGACTTCTTACTTTGTCAGTATCTTTTAGAAACGGCAGGAGTTGCTTGTGTTCCGGGATCTGCATTTGGCAGTCCCAACAACATTAGGCTGTCTTTTGCGGTTGATGGAAAGACCCTCGATGATGGTCTTGAAGCAATGGCAGCTTCATTAGCCTTGCTTAAATAGTCTAGCACTTTGCTAGCAAGCGGTACCCTTTCGGGGGTGCCGCTTTTTTTTTGAGTTTTTTTGAGTTCGTCGTCGCCCGAGTTACATAGCAACTATATGGGAATGACGAAAGAGTCGGTAAATTCTACACCGCTACGTTATTATCTTTAGCGTATTTTTCCAGCATGCTGCGGACGCCGGATTCCGAGGAATTGCAGAGAATATCGCAATATTTGGTAAGATTTTCGATATTGAGGCTGCGGATCATCGCTTTAACCGGACCGATCGAGGAGGGCGGCATCGAGAAAGAGCGTACTCCGACTCCGATCAATGCCATAGCTTCAATCGGCTTGCTCGCCATTTCGCCGCAGAACCCGGCATCAACTCCGGCTTTGTCGGCTGCTTCGACCACCGATTTTACGATTTTGAGAACTTCGGGCGATAAAGTATCGTAACGGTCGGAGACTCTTTGGCTGCCTCGGTCGCAGGCGAAGATAAATTGCAATAGATCGTTACTGCCGATCGAGACGAAATCCACCCGTTTCATCAGGGCAGGGAGTTGCCAGAGAATCGCCGGGACTTCGATCATGGTGCCGATCCGGATTTTTTTCGGTACGGGGAGAGACTCTTCCTTAGCCCGAGCAATTTCCATATTAAGAAGCTTGCGAGCTTCGTCGATCTCGTAAACCTGGGTGATAAAAGGTAGCATAACATCGAGATTACGCTCACCTGCAGCATGGATCAAAGCCCGAAATTGGCGACGCAAAATCGCCGGGCGGTCAATCCCGATTCGAGTTGCACGCCAGCCCAAAGCAGGGTTTTCTTCACCGTCGATAGGGAAATAGGGTAATTGCTTATCGCCGCCGATGTCAAAAGTACGAAATATAACTTTTTTATCGCCTGCCTGTTTGAGAATTTTGGCATAAACCCGGCTTTGCGACTTTACGTCCGGCATTGATGTGGCAATAAGATAAGGTAATTCGGTGCGATATAGACCGATTCCGTCGACATCTTCGGCTTGGAGATGCTTAACATCGACAAATAAGCCGGCATTTATATTGAGCGACACCCGTTCGCCGTCAAGCGAGACCGGCGGTAAGTCTTGACTGGCGACGTAAAGCTGGGAGCGTTTTTGGCTCGCTTTAATATGTTCGGCAAAAGTACGTTCGACATCTTCACTCGGGCGGACGTAAACTTCGCCGCTGTCACCGTCGATAATCACCCGATCACCGGATTGGATCACCCCGACCGCACCCGAGATTTTGCCGACGACGGGAATTCCCATCGCCCGGGCGATAATCACGATATGCGAGGTTGCCGAGCCGTCTTCCAGCACGATGCCTTTTAAGCGTTTGCGTCCGTATTCAAGCAATTCCGCCGGCCCTAAAGATTTGGCAACCAAAATGAATCTCGCCGGTAAATCGCTATGTCCGACCGGCTTATGCTCACCCGAGAGTTGCTGAAGCAGGCGATTGGAAACATCTTCCAAATCATGCAAGCGGTCACGAATATATTCGCTCTGCACTTGCTGCATTTTGGCTTCCATCTCCTCCTGGGTCTTGCGGACTGCGGATTCTGCGGTAAGCCCGGTATTTATAGTCTCGACCAGCCTGGTTATCCAGCCTTTATCATTAGAGAACATGCGGTATGTTTCCATGATATCACGCTGTTCGCCGCTATCTTCAAGCTCGGATTGGCTGATGATCTGATCAATCGAGGTTTGCAAATCGTCGAGAGCTTTTTGCAGGCGTTGCAGTTCACGGGCAGGATCTTCGGCAATCGATATTTTAACTTCGATCCGCTTGCGGTGCATAATCGCAATGCCTTTGGCAAGCCCGGGAGCAAGTTTAAGCCCGGCTAGATTTTGCGAATATAAAGTAGTGCCGCTGCCTTGACGAAGCTCGTTGCGGCTGACCAATTTTCCCGATTGATAAAGTTCTGATAAAACCATAGCAACGGTTTGCAAAACCTCGACCTGATCTTCGGAAAAAGTTTTTTCCATACGGTCTTGAACGATCAAAACCCCGATTGCTTTACCGCTTTGCAAGATCGGCACGCCGACGAAAGCATGATATTTTTCCTCGCCGGTTTCGGGGCGATAAACGAATTTGGGGTGATGCTGGGCATCGGCAAGGTTTGCAGGATTGGCGGTGGCGGCAATATCACCGACCAAACCTTCGCCAACCCTAAGTCTGGTTAAATGCACCGCCGAAGGGTTGAAACCGATATTGGCAAATAATTCTAAAATGTCGCCGGCACGTAATATATATACTGAGCAAACATCGCAACCGAGTTCTCCTGCGATTACCTTGACGATTGCGTCGAGGCGGTCTTGTGCGGAATCCGGCGATGCCATAACGTCGCGAATCTTCCGCAGGAGAACCAGCGGAGAAGAGCTATCTTCGGATAATTTGCCGATAATACGCGACATGGTTAATTCTTTGTTGTTTTTATTATAGGTCATAATAGCAGAAAAATTCTTAATTAAAATCACCTATTGCAGTTGTGGAAATATTTTTTTGCTGCTCTGCAGCATTGATGAAATTAACTATTTTTTAATACAAAAGATTAACAAAAATAGACAAGGTTACAAAAATGTAAGAAAACTAGGGTTGATTTTTAATATTATATATGTATATTGCGATAATCTTTAACAAATTAAAGGGGGCGGCGTGTCAAAAATATTGCCGGTCTTATTTGTTGTTACCCTATTGGTTTCAATCGCTTTTGATTTTAAGCTTTTTACCGGGGACGACAAAGCTATAAATATATCGGAAAAGTCGGAGAAAGTCTCTCCACCGTTGTTTTTTCCTAAAATAGCGGATATTTCCAAGCAATTACGTTCTTATTCTTACGAAGAACAATCTCAAACGCAAGGCGGCGACAAAAGCTTTCTGCGTAATGCGAACGGTAATAATTGGAATAAAGGTCTTGACGATTTTCGTGAATCTCAATTCAGTTCTGCATTGGAAAATTTTTCTTTATTATTAAATGGTAGCGGTAAAATATCAAGTTCGGATAAAGCTGCTGTGGCTTTTTGGGCTTATAAATCGGCTCTAAAACTTGAAGATGAAGATAAAGCCATGCAATATCTTGATGTTGCGGCAGGCGAGTCACCGTCGTTTTACAGTATGATTGCTCGCAATATTCAAGGAAAAGAAGTTGTTTCTGCGAGCGGACAGCTTAATTTGGCGATGCAATATGTAGGTGCTTCGCAAGATGAAAATAAATCCACTTACCCGATTCCCAATATAAAGCCGGTTAGCGGTTATAAAATAGAGCCTGCTTTGCTGTTTGCAATTATGCGAAAAGAATCTGGATTTGATCCTAATGCAGTCGGTGCCGGAGGGGCAATAGGATTGATGCAATTGATGCCTGACACTGCCAATAAGATGGCTCGTAACTTGCGGTTGTCGGGTGCGAGTATGAATCCTTCGGTTAATGTTGCTTTGGGGCAGAATTATTTAAAACGTTTGATGCAAGAGCCGAGCATAGGTAATAATCTAATATTCTTACTTGCTGCATATAATGCCGGTCCGGTTGCGGTGGATAGATGGCAGAATTCTTTGTCATATAATAATGATCCGTTATTGTTTATCGAATCGATTCCTTATTCGGGAACACGGGATTATGTGGTTAGCGTGATCGGTAATTATTGGGTTTATTCTAAATTGTTCGGGGGCGATAATTCTTCTCTTGCCATGCTTTCGCAAGGTAATTGGGCGACTTATAGCGGTACTTTAAGCAGAAATATTGCCGGTGTTGCGACGATAAATCAAGATGTCGACTAAATTTCCCGATCATTCTTTTGACTCTCAATATTCGGGAGTAGTAGCCGGAATCGACGAAGCGGGCAGGGGGCCTTGGGCAGGAGACGTGGTTGCCGCCGCAGTAATTTTTAGCGATAAAAACAATATTCCCCAAGGTATCAACGATTCCAAAAAGCTCACCAAAGCCAAGCGTGAGGGATTGTATGGTCTTATTATGCAAAATGCTTGCATCGGCGTTGGAATTGCAAATGTTGAAGAGATCGATCAATATAATATTCTCGGAGCAACTAAACTTGCGATGTTGCGTGCATATGAAAATTTAACCATTAAGCCGAATATTCTGTTAATAGACGGTAATCAGTTGCCGAATATTGATTGCAAAATGGAAAAAGTCGTCGGCGGTGATGCAATATCTCCTTCGATTGCGGCAGCTTCGATAATTGCTAAAGTAACTCGTGATCGTATGATGTGCAAAATCGCAGAGGAATTTCCCGAATACGGATTTGAACGTAATAGCGGCTACGGCACTGCTTTGCATATGCAAGCTATTGCCAAATACGGAATTACCAAATATCATCGCAAGAGCTTCGCTCCCATAAAAGAGGTAATACTAAAAAAGGCAATTCTAGATGAACAACAGCGATACGCTTAAGCGATTCTCTATATTCCCCAAATCATTATCCAAATCTTTGGAGGGTATCGTCAAGCCGATATATAAAAAACGCGGTTTTGCAGAGCATCGTATTTTAAGTGAATGGGAGGCGATAGTCGGAGCGGAATTGGGCAAGTTTAGCATTCCGCAAAAATTGGTTTTTCGCCAAGGTAAACAAGACGGTGGCACATTACATATTGCAGTTGCAAGTGCGAGGGCGATTGAATTGCAGCATATGCAGGCGACTATAATTGCAAGAATTTCCGGTTATTTTGGCTATAATGCAGTCGAAAAATTGGTTTTTGTCCAAACTTCATCGCCGTTATTTCGTAAAAAAAGAGAGCTGCCCGCATCGCCATCGCCTGAGCCTAGCGATAATTTACTCCAAATAGTCGAGCAATGTAATGACCCCGATTTGCAAAAGGCTTTGCTTTCTTTGGGGAAGTTTATCGTTCGTTAATCTTAATTATTGCTAAATTTGGTGATTGATTTTTATAATAATAGTTAATAGTTTGTCAGGCGAAATATAACATTAAATAAAGAGTTCATATCATGCTACGTAAAATAATTTTCTTAACCGCTTTATTATCCGCAAATTCTTTATTTGCAGAGTCTAGCGATAATTCTCCGGTTATGCCCGAAGCTAAACCTTTTGTTTACACTGCGAAGCCTTCCGATATTATTATCGGTGATGAAAAAGCTCCGATTACAATAGTTGAGTATGCATCTTTTTCATGTTCGCATTGTGCAAAATTTTTTAACGAAGAACTCCCGATTCTTAAAGAAAAATATATTGATAAAGGTCAGGTTAAATTGATTTATCGTGACTTTCCTACCAATGCACCTGCTTTAAAAGCTGCCGAGTTGGTGGCTTGCGTCGATAAAGATAGTCGCTACAATTTCGTAAAAGTAATCTTTAAAAATCAAAGCCGCTGGGCTTTTGATGCTAATTTTAAAGATGGATTGGCAAATATTGCTGCCTTGGGCGGAGTAGAGCGGGAAAAATTCAATGCTTGCCTTGAAGACAAGGGTTCGGAAAAGGTAATTCTCGAAGTAACCAAAGAGGCTCAAGAAGTTTACGGAGTTAATGCAACTCCTACTTTGTTCATCAATGAAAAAAAGCATGAAGGCGGTCACGATGCCGAAACTATGTCAAAAGTTATAGATTCTTTAATTGCGGATAAAAAATAATTCGTAAAATACTTGACAGAAAAACCTATGATGTTAGTAAAGCCGGCATGAAGGAAAAAGAACAGATTCCCTCTATCGAGTCGCTTGGTGATGATATTGCTGCTTTACGTAGTAAAATTTATAAACAAGTTGATTTGAAGCCGAGAGATTCATCATTTGCAATGCGTATAGGTGTTGAATTTGCGGCAGGGGCGTTTGTAGGGGGATTTGTGGGGTTTTGGGCGGATAAATTTTTCTCAACCTCACCGATTTTTTTTATAATTTGTTTCTTTTTGGGTTCGGCAGGCGGTTTTTTAACCGTTTATCGTACGGTTATGAAGGAAGAAAAAATAGAAGATAAGGTAGATTAACAGTGAGCGGAATGCAGCATAGTCCTCTTGAGCAATTCGAAGTGAAGAGCTTGATAAACCTGCCGGAAATTGCAGGGTATAATATTTCTTTTACCAATGCCTCGTTGTTTATGGGGCTTGCGGTTTTGTTTGTAGGCTTGTTTTTTAGCATTGGAATGCGTCAACGTGCTTTGGTTCCGGGGCGTTTGCAGTCCGCGGTGGAGATGCTTTATCAGTTTATATTCAATATGTTGGAAGAAAATGTCGGCAAAGAAGGTATAAAATACTTTCCTATCATCTTCTCGATATTTATTTTTATATTATTTTGCAATCTATTGGGAATGTTTCCTTATTCGTTTGCAGTTACAAGTCACATTATAGTTACGTTTGCATTTGCGGCTTTTGTCTTTGTCGGGGTTACGACGATAGGCTTTTGTAAGCATGGTTTGCATTTCTTGCATTTCTTTGTTCCCAAAGGGTTGCCTGGCGGAGTAGGTGGATTTTTGCTTGCGTGCTTTATGTTTATTATCGAGTTTTTCTCTTATCTTGCCCGTCCGATGAGTCTTTCGATTCGTCTTGCCGCAAATATTACCGCCGGACATACTTTGTTAAAAATCATGGCATCTTTTGTCGGTGTCGGCTTGGTGGGTATATTCCCGTTCGCTTTTTTATTGATATTCACAGGATTTGAGATATTTGTTGCCTGCTTGCAAGCCTATATTTTTGCATTGCTATGCAGTATCTATCTAAATGACGCTCTTAACATGCACTAAACCAAAACTTAAGAAAGGACTACAAAATGGACGCAGAGGCACTTAAATTACTCGGAAAATATCTCGGGGCAGGTTTCACTACTATCGGTATGCTCGGAGCAGCTATCGGCGTAGGTTTAATCTTCGCTTCGGCATTGAGCGGTATCGCACGTAATCCTTCACAAGAAGGCAAAATCAAAGGTTTCGCTTTGATCGGTATGGCACTTGCAGAATTCATGGGATTGCTTTCTTTCGTTATCGCAATTCTTATTCTATACGCAGTTTAATTTTTAGCTAAGAGAAAATACAATGCCACAACTCGATCCTGCAAGTTTTGCTTCCCAACTTATTTGGCTCTCAATATTCTTTGTGGCATTATATGCAATGCTTAATTATTTGCTTTTGCCGCGTGTGCAATCGGTTTTATCGATGCGGACGCGGACAATAGCAGATGATATAGGTGAAGCCGAGCAGATGAAATCTGAGGCGGAGCGGGCAAAAGAATTTTACGAAAAATCTCTTGCCGATGCACGTTCGCAATCAAATTCATTATTATTGCAGGCACAATCCGAAATATCTGCCCGTTCTTTGGAGCGGATTGCTGCTTTGGATTTGGAAATAGAAAATAAAATCATTGTTTCTACCAATGAAATTTCTGCTGCAAAAGCGGAAATTATGAAAAAAGTTGCACCGGTTGCAAGTGAACTTACCGGGATTATTAGCGAAATTATGATTAGTCATAAACCGGATAATAATCAAATTGATAAAATTATTCATAATATTGCAGGATAATATATGACAGAGCATTCCTTTTATCTTGATCCGTCGTTTTGGGTTTTTGCCTCTTTCTTTATGTTCTGTATATTGGCAGGAAAGCCTATTGTTGCAGCATTAACCAAGATGCTGGACGATCGTTCTTCGCAAATTGCCGGTGAACTTGCCGATGCAAAACGTTTACGTCAAGATGCTGCCGCATTGTTGGAAGATTATAAACAAAAGCAGGAAGCTGCTTTGAAGCAAGCTCAAGAAATCGTTGCTTCTGCCAAAGCCGAAGCCGAAATGTTTGCCAAATCTGCCGAGATTGAGCTAAAAAATGCCCTCGACAAAAAAACCAAAATGTCTTTGGAGCGAATTTCACAAGCCGAACAAAAAGCCTTGCAAGAAGTTCAAGATCATGTGGTTGATATCGCATTATCTGCTGCACGTGTCGTAATCGGCGATCATCTTTCGCGTTCCGGTAACGATGTTTTGGTTAAACAAGCTGCCGGAGAATTGGCACGTAAGCTTAATTAGAATTGGTTTTGCTTTAAAAAACTTTTAAGATAAAACTTGAGAATATCAAAAATATACTTAAACTGTTGATTGAAGTTTTTTGTAAATTAAACCAATACCGTATAGCTTATGAATTCTCGGAGTCTTATACTGATAGTGATAGCTTTTGCCATTCTTGCGGCAATGGGTATGATTATTAAAAATCGCGGTGCAGGCAAAGAACCTGCCGGGATTAAGGTCTTGGCTGCAAGTACGGATATTCCTGCCGGGAGTTTTGTGCGTTCGGATAAGCAATTAGCTTGGGTAGACTGGCCTAAAAATAATGTTTTGCCGTCTTATATACTTCAAGATAAACAAAAAATCGAAGATTTTAACGGTGCAGTAGCCAAGCGTATTATAAATGCCGGTGAGCCAATAACTCTTGCTGCCGTAGTGCGTGCCAAAGACGGCGGATTCATGTCTGCTGTTTTGGAGCCTGGCAAACGTGCTGTTTCACTGGCGGTTACTATTACTTCTGGTAATGCCGGGTTTATTTTCCCCGGCGATAAGGTCGATTTGATTCTTACCCATAAAATAAATGGAGAAGTTTTGGCGAGTGAGACTTTCCTTGAGAATTTGCGGATCTTGGCGATTGATCAAATGTTGAGCAATCTTGATAATAAAGCAGTGGTGGCAAAAACTGTTACTATCGAAGTAACCCCAAAACAGGCGGAAATGGTTAATGTTGCGACGGGACTTGGTTCAATATCTTTGAGTCTACGCAGTCTTGCCGCTAATCCTGCCAATGATAATATTGCGAAATCACCGGAAAACGGTGACGGTAATTATTCGACCAATAATGACGTAAGTCGCTTAATGGACGGCGGAGTGAGCAAAAAAGTTAATGTCTATCGCGGTAACAGCCCTGCCGAGCAATTAGAATTTCGTGAGGATAAAAAATGATTTTACGATATTTAGTTGTTTTGGGTGTGTTTTTATTTAGTGGAGTTTTTGAAGCTGTTTTTGCCGGTGAAGTCGGCAAAGTCGGAGTAGAGCAGAGCTATAATATCGAAATGGGTAAGGGTAGGTTGATCCACTTGGATTCTCCTGCTTCTTCGGTTATTGCTGCCGATCCGACCATTGCCGATTCGCAAGTTATTTCACCCAATCTAATTTATATTAGCACTAAGGGCATCGGTGATACTACGGTTTTTGTCGTTGATTCCAAAGAGCAGGAAATATTGCGGGCAAATATTCATGTGATCAATAATATTAGCCGTTTAAACGATGCCGTAAAAACTATGATGCCAAATGCAAAAGTCGATTTTAAAATGTTCGACGGGGCATTGGTAATGAGCGGTGACGTTGATTCACCTTTGCAGGCCGAAGAGATTAAGCGTTTGGTTACACCTTTGGTTAAGCCTGGGCAAACTTTAGTTAATATGTTGCACCCGCTCGGCTCTAACCAGGTAATGCTCAAGGTCAAGTTTGCCGAAGTTAACCGGACAGAGTTAAAACGCTTCGGAATCAGCTTGCAAAATCTCTCTGCTTCACCGACAAATTTCATTTTCGGACTTATGCAAGGTAGGGTTATAGCCGACGGTGTTGGTGGTCGTAACGGAACCGATAATACTTTATATGCCGGTTTTAATGACGGAACAACTAATATAAATGGAGTTATCGATGCACTTGAAGACAATAATCTAGTAACCACACTTGCCGAGCCTACCCTTACTACCCAGTCGGGAAAAGCGGCAAGTTTCTTGGCGGGAGGTCAGATTCCTATACCGTTGGTAACGGGAAGCGGTGATTCGGCACAAGTTTCTATAAGTTATCAGCCTTACGGCGTAAGCCTCGAATTTACCCCGATCGTTCTTTCCAAAGATAGAATCAATCTAACCGTTGCACCGGAAGTAAGTTCATTATCGCCGACAGGAGCGGTGCAGACCGCAGGTTTTAATATTCCGGCTTTGCAAACAAGAAAAGCATCGACTACGGTTGAGCTGGGGAGTGGGCAAAGTTTTGCGATTGCAGGTCTTTTACAGAATGATCGTAGTAATAATATTACTAAATTTCCGTTTTTAGGTGATATGCCTGTTTTGGGAACTTTGTTTCGTTCCAATCAATTCCAGCATAATCAAACCGAATTGGTTCTAATCGTTACTCCTTATATTGTAGGTGCGGTGGATCGCAACAAGGATTTGCATGACCCGATAGAAGGTTTGGTAATGCCGAGCGATGCCGAACGTATATTGCTTGGAAAACTTTATAAAGAGCAGCCTGCCGGAAAAATGATCGAGTCGGAAAATATTCGTCCGCATCTTCACGGTGTGGCGGGTTATGTTTTAAAATAGGATATTTATGCGTTATTTATATATATTATCGGTTTTATCATTGCTGGTAGCTTGTGCGGCAAATGATAAACTTGCCGATTCTCCCAAAGTTTGTCCGGATTGGAGTAAAAACTCGACTCATGATTACCGCAATAAATCAGGACATAGCAACTTCGGCTGTGCTTATTATTCAAATCTTACGACCCAGTTGCAAAATCCTGAAGATTATAAAAAAGGTAGCGGTAAACCGACTATAAATGCCGATCGTGATGGTGCAGTAATTCAGAATTATTTAGGCTCTGCTTCCAGCGATTCATCTTCGGCTGCGGCGGCTGCTGTTTCGGCAGCGATGAGATAAGCTTAGAGATTAGATATAAAAAATGACAAAATCAAATATATTACTTCCTTCCGGGCTTTACGATTTATTGCCTAAAGATGCGGAAAAAGAGCAAAAAACCGTCAATAATTTATTGAATTATTTTACAAATTTCGGCTATGAGCAAGTCTCGCCGCCGCTAATGGAATTTGAAGAAACTTTGCTTGCCGGGCGTGGCAGTGCGGTTGCTGGGCGGACTTTCCGTCTACTTGATCCGTTGTCGCAAACTATGCTGGCGGTGCGTTCGGACATTACTTTGCAGGTTGCAAGGATTGCGAGTAATTTACTTGCAGGGCAGGCGAGACCGCTTAGGCTTTGCTATGCCGGGCAGATTTTGCAAAGCAGTGATGAGATTCTCCGCAGCGAACGCCAATTGACCCAGGTCGGTATTGAGCTAATCGGCTCGGATTCTTTGCAAGCCGATGCTGAAACGATGATTATTGCGGTGAAGTCGCTTGAGAAAATCGGGGTTGATGATATTTCAATCGATATAAATTTGCCGGCCTTGCTCTGGCAATTATCGCCCGAAGCAGAGTCCGATGCCGATTTGCAAAATAGAATCAAAGATGCGATCGCAAGTAAAAACAGCGAGTTAATATCCGAGTTGCCGATTGCAAACAGTAAATTGATTGCCGAACTAATTGAAGTTTCCGGATCGTTAGAGCATTCGATTACTTTGCTTAAAAAGCATAATATTGAAGTTGCCGGTGAAGTTGAAGAATTAGTGGCGATTGTTAAACAAAATTGCCCCAATGTTCGGCTTACTTTTGATCCGCTTGAATATAGGGGACTGAATTATCACCAAGGAATAAGTTTCTCGCTATTTTGCAAAGGTTTGCGGAATGAACTCGGGCGTGGCGGACGTTACCTTATTGACGGTGAAGCGGCAACCGGTTTTACTCTATATATTACATACTTGCTGCCGTTGCTTGGCGAGATAAAAAAAGCAAATAAAATATTGCTTCCCGGCAATAGTGATATAAACATTGTCGAGAAATTACAAAATGACGGTTTTACGACCTTATATTCGCTAAGCGGTGAACTAGAGAAAGAAGCGGCAAGCCTTAATTGCCCTTATATATTTAAAGAAGGAAAGATAGAAAAGTTATGACAAATGTTGCAGTAGTGGGTTCGCAGTGGGGCGATGAAGGAAAAGGTAAGATAGTCGATTGGCTGTCTGAGCGTGCCGATGTGGTGGTGCGTTTTCAAGGCGGACATAACGCCGGGCATACTTTGGTGATCGACGGCGTGACCTATAAATTGAATCTTTTGCCTTCCGGCGTGGTGCGTCCTGATAAATTCAGCATTATCGGCAACGGTGTCGTTATTGCACCGGTAGAACTTCTCAAAGAGATTGAAAATATTGCAAAATTGGGTGTTAATATAACTCCGGAAAATCTAAAAATTGCCGAGAATGCTACTATAATTCTGCCGCTACATAAAAAGCTTGATATGGCGGTTGAGGCTTTAAGGGGTAACGGTAAAATCGGCACGACCGGAAGGGGAATCGGACCTGCTTATGAAGATAAAGTCGGCAGAAGGGCGATTCGCCTTTGCGATTTGGCAGATGTCGATGTTTTGAAAAGCAAAATAGATATTATGCTTGCTCATCATACTCCGTTGCTGGAAAAATGCGGATTTGAGGCGATGACTCGTGAAGAAATTCTTGCCGAGCTTTTAGAAATCGCACCTAAATTATTGCCGTTTGCCGCTCCGACTTGGATAATTTTGCATGAACTTCGCAAAGCGGGCAAACGCATATTGTTTGAAGGGGCTCAAGGGGCGATGCTCGACGTTGATCACGGAACCTATCCTTTCGTCACATCTTCCAACACTTTGGGCGGTGCGGCAACCGTCGGCTCGGGTGTCGGCATGAATTCAATCGGGTTTGTTTTAGGAATTACAAAGGCTTACACTACCCGTGTCGGCAGTGGTCCTTTCCCGACCGAACTTAACGACGAAATCGGACAGAAAATCGGTAAAATCGGCAATGAATTCGGCACCGTCACCGGTCGCCCAAGGCGTTGCGGTTGGTTTGATGCTGTTTTGGTGCGTCAAACTGCCAAGATTTGCGGAATTAGCGGTATTGCATTGACCAAGCTCGATGTTTTGGACGGTTTTGACGAAATCAAAATTTGCATCGGCTATAAATATGACGGCAAAATTTACGATTATTTGCCGGCGAGCAGCAAAATTCAAGCCGAGATCGAACCGATATACGAGACTATCCCTGGCTGGAGCGAAAGCACATACGGAGCAAAAAGCTGGGGTGAATTGCCTGCTCAAGCAATTAAATATATCCGTCGCATCGAGGAATTGATCGAGTGCCAAGTCGCAATGCTTTCGACCAGCCCGAGACGTGAAGATACGATTTTGGTGCGTGATCCATTTATTGACTAAGTATTTATCGACTAACTAGTCGGGGGTTTTTGGTGATTCAAGAATATATTTACGCAAACGATAGTTTAAATGTTTCGGTTTTTTATGCTATTAACGGCATCCAGAATTCGTGGTTGCAGCAGATAATGCTGTTTGTCACGATGTTCGGTAAATATACTATGTTTATAGTTTATTTGCCGATTATGGCTTTGATTTCGTTTTTATATGCAAGAAAACTAAAAACTCAAGGCGGTGAAGCGTATATTATATATTGCGATAAAATTAAGAAAACACTTAAGATCTTAATTTTCTCATATCTGTTTTATCTGCTTTGGGTTTGGGGATTAAAGCATCTCTTGCAAATTCCCCGTCCGTTTGTGGCATTACCGCAAACTTCGGTGTTTATATTAGATTCGGTAAGGAATGGAGAAAATCCGTTTGTGAGTTTCCCAAGCGGACATGCTGCATTTTCGATGTTGATGCTGGCATCGCTTTGGCAGATTCTCGGCAAGCCGGGGAAAATTATCGGGGTATTTTTATTGCTTTTGATTGGTTTTTCAAGAGTTTCGCTCGGCGTACATTTCCCATCAGATATTATAATCAGCTGGATTTTATCATTTGCAGCGGTTTGTTTGGTGAAATTTATCCTAAGCAAATTTATCTTTAAGCAAAATAACACCACTTCATAACAAATTATGTCTAATGTAGTTATCCATTGGTTTAGACAAGATTTGCGTTTGAGCGATAATCCGGCTTTATTGAAGGCGGCAAGCCAAGGTAAGGTTCTTGCCGTATATATACTCGATGATAAAAATGCAGGTAAAGATGCAATGGGAGCGGCAAGTCGTCTGTGGCTTCACCACTCTCTTAGCGAATTAAACGCTTCTCTAGGCGGCAAGCTAAATTTTTACTCAGGTGATGCAGTTAAGATTATTGATATGCTTGTCAAACATCATCAAGCAAAAGCAGTTTATTGGAATCGTTGCTATGAGAATTGGCGTATAAAACGTGACGGATTGATTAAAGAAAATCTCAAGAAAGACGAAATAACCAGCGAAAGCTTTAACGCTTCTTTATTATTTGAGCCTTGGGAGACATTAAAAAGCGACGGTTCGCAATATAAAATTTTTACTCCGTTTTTTAAGAACTCCTATATGGGAAGTAAGCAACCGAGATTGCCGCTTGCTCAGCCTGAAGAAATAGAATTAGTCAGGGATTTAAATTCAGATTCTTTAGAGCAATTGGAATTATTACCAAAAACAAATTGGGGTTCTAAAATTAGCTCTCATTTGCAAAGCGGAGAAAAAGCCGGACAATTGCGACTAAATCAATTTCTGGATTCCGGTATCGGGTCATATAAAGTCGGACGGGATTTCCCTTCTAAATCTAGCGTATCAGGATTATCGCCTTATTTGCATTTTGGTGAAATATCTCCAAATCAAGCTTGGTATGCGGCAAAAATGAAAAATGAAGACGAAAATAGCGAACGATTTTGCAGCGAATTGGGCTGGAGGGAATTCTCATATAGTTTGCTCTATCATTTTCCCGAACTGCCGGACAAAAATTGGCAGGCAAAATTTGATAATTTCCCTTGGCGTTATGATAAAGAACTACTGGAGAAATGGCAAAAAGGTCAAACCGGATTTCCGATAATAGATGCAGGTATGCGAGAATTATGGCAAACCGGTTATATGCACAACCGGGTAAGAATGATTGTTGCTTCTTTCTTGGTAAAAAATCTACTTATTGATTGGCGTTGCGGGGCTAAATGGTTTTGGGATTGCCTGTTTGATGCCGATCTTGCCGCTAATAGTGCAAGTTGGCAATGGGTTGCAGGCTGCGGGGCAGATGCTGCTCCCTATTTTCGTATTTTTAACCCGATTACCCAAGGGGAGAAATTTGATCCGCAAGGGCAATATACACGTCGTTTTGTTCCCGAATTGGCGAAATTACCGGATAAATATCTATTTGCTCCTTGGCAAGCAAGTGATGAAATATTGTCTAAAGCAGGAGTAATTCTTGGAAAAAACTATCCCAAACCGATAGTTGATCTCAAAGAATCACGAAAAAGAGCATTGAGTGCTTTAGCTCTTATGTCTAACCCTACTTCTTGATCGTAGAATAATTATTTGAGCGATCGGCAGGTGAAAAAATTTCTAATATATCTGTTGCCGTACTATCTTTATTTGTATCGCTAGTTTTTAAATTATTGCTCGCAGCAAGCGGAGCGGCTTTTTTTGCGGCAGGAATTACCGGGGATTTTTTCTCAATCGGTTTTATTATAACAGGTTGCACCGGAGTGCCGGTAAAACGCCTTGCCTCACTGAGAGAAAAGAATTTTTTGCCGTCGATTATGGTTATTTTGCCTTCTTCTTTATCGCTTGCATAAAGCGGAAGAGCATATAAAAATGCCAAAATCAAACAGATAACAATTTTAATTTGCACTTATAACCTCTTTGACTTTGCTCGCCAATTGCTTAAGGGTGAACGGTTTAGGTAAGAAGTTAAATTGGCGTTCCGAGCCGTAACTTTTTACGAATACGTCTTCGGCATAACCAGAAATAAATATAACTTTAAGGCGAGGGAATTTGGGAGCAACTTCTTCAATCATCGCCGGTCCGTTGATGCCTGGCATAATAACATCGGTAACTATAACGTCGACTTCACTGCCTTGTTTTTCCATTATCTCAATTGCGGTTTCACCACAATCGGCTTCTAAAATAGTATAGCCTTTGTTGCGTAATGCCCGAGCTGCAAACATTCTAACCGGTGTTTCATCTTCAACCAGCAAAATAGTGCCTTTGCCGGTTAGGTCGTCATTATTGATCTTCTCGGCATGCTCGATTACGGTTTTATTCTCTTCCGCCAAATGACGTTTGAAATAAATACTAAAATTGGTGCCTTGGTTTTCTTTGCTCGAGATATAAATATATCCGCCGGTTTGTTTGACGATTCCGTAAACGGTGGAAAGACCAAGCCCGGTTCCCGAGCCAACTTCTTTGGTTGAGAAGAAAGGCTCAAATATTTTTTGCAGCAATTCACGTTTGATTCCGGTTCCGGTGTCGATAACTTCAACTAAAATATAATCACCCGGGATAATATCTTCATCTTCCGCAGGTGAGATAAAATCTTTGCCGATGCCGTTTTTGGAATTTATAATTACATGGGCGGTTTGAATGGTAAGGCGACCGCCGTTTTGCATTGCATCTCTGGCATTTACGGCAAGATTGATAAATACCTGTTCAAGCTGCCCTTGGTCGGCTTTGACAAGACCTATATCACGTCCGTGAATAACTTTTAATTCGATATTCTCACCGATTAAGCGGCGGATAAGATTAGAAAGTTCTGCCAAAACGTCGGTAGGATCGAGCATTTTGGGCTGCAATGTTTGTCTGCGTGAGAAAGCAAGGAGTTGTCGGACTAAATTTGCAGCCCGGTTGGCGTTCTGTTTTACCTGCATAATGTCGGCAAAAGATTGGTCGCCTGCCGGGTGACGCATCAGCAAGAGATCACAAAATCCGATCATGGCGGTGAGTAAGTTATTGAAATCATGAGCCACACCGCCGGCTAATTGTCCGACTGCTTGCATTTTTTGCGAATGGGTGAAGCGTTGCTCAAGATTCTTTTGCTCGGTCGTATCGATAAGATAAGCAATTATTTCATCAACACCGTCAATCCTGCTAAGATATAGCGAACCGGTGATATTTTCCTCTGAATTCAAAGCAATTTCAAGCGGATCTTTGCCGATTTTCTCGTTTTTGGATATCTTATCGATAAGATCACTGACTTCACTTTTGTGGGATTGATGAATTATGTCGATAAAATTACAGTTTTTTATTTCACAATGTTCCGAAATTCTTGCTTTTATTAGTTCTTGCAGAGAATTATTGGATTCGATTACCACACCTTTTGAATCGATTATTGCGATTGCAAAAGGTGATGAGTTGATGAAACCCAAAAGTGTAATATTTATTTTTTCGTGTAAAATTTCGTTCATAAAAAGATCATAGATTGATAATTGCCGATAGAGCCGGAATATTATTTATTTTGATGAGTTTCTGGGTTACTTCGAGCGGCATCAACGAGCGATCTTTGCGTTGAATTATGATTTCTCCGTTGAAATCTTGATTTATCTGTTCGAGCTTGCCAAATCCCAAATATTGGTAGAATATATTTTTGATTGCAATTTTTTGTTTTATTATTTCGCTTTCTTCATAATTCAACCATTTTTCGAAGCGATCGCTTACATATTTAATCTCTCCTTCCAGGCTAAAAACAATATCGCTATTTTCACCTATATCTACATTTGGTTCAATCAAAGAACTGTTTTTCATCTGCTCCTGATTTGGAGTTGAGATATTATTTGAACTATACAGAGCGGTAGGATTATTATTTGTATTTTTCTCCGGGAATGAACTTTCTTGTAAAATATCTAAATTATCAATATTGCGTTTTTCTTGATAATCACGCCCACGAAGCACAAAAAATCCTTTTGGACGTATCAATAAATCTATTGTCGTAATCATCGGAAGAATTTTTCCGTTATCGTTAAAGTTTAGCAAAATACGCTCGTTACGATCTTGTTCTAAAACTGCAAAAACATCTTTTTTGGCTTCTTCTTCGATTGCGAAAGCGTCAAGAAAAACTTTGATTGTCTTAATTTCGATATTTTTGAAATTCGGAAAAGTTTGATAAAATGCAGAGTCTATATAGACAATTTCACCGTTGGCTTTGGTAATTATGCAAAATCTCGTTCCGATTCTTGCAACTGCGGAAAGAATCGCATTTTGAAATTCGGTAGTTAAAATGAGCTTTCTGGTTTTGTGGACAAAGAATAATGCCGCTCCGCACATTATAGATACTATCACGGTTCCAAGAATAATAAAAATAGTTTTATCTTGTTGGCTGATGCTTGTCCAATTTGCAGCATATAGCAAAACCAGAGCGACAAGGTAAAATGAAATAATCTCTCTTGCGTCGGGTACTCGTTTTCTGACCTTGAATTCTTTTTTGTCGATTTCGTTAATTATATTGTCGGTAAAACGTATTGCCATATTTGCTCCGAATTTATTTCTTTTTTCCTTTGATACGATAAACGTAACTTATTATTTCTGCCACTGTTTTGTAATGCTCGCTAGAAATCTCTTTGTCAATATCTACGGTAGCATAAAGTGCTTGTGCGAGCGGAGGATTTTCCACGAGCGGAATATCATGTTCTTTTGCCACTTCACGAATTTTAAGAGCCAAGAAGTCCACGCCCTTAGCTACAACCTTAGGTGCAGTCATGCTTGCATCATATTTTAGGGCAATAGAATAATGGGTCGGGTTGGTGATGATTACGTCTGCGGTCGGTACTGCTGCCATCATACGTTTTCTTGATCGTTCGATACGAAGTTGACGAATTTTTTGTTTCACCAGCGGATCACCTTCTTGTTGGCGATATTCGTCTTTTAATTCTTGCTTGGTCATGCGTAAGCTTTTCATGAATTCAAAGCGTTGATACATATAATCGATCACGGCGATGAAAAACATTGCGATGCAAATGCCGATCATCATTTTCTTGCTCGTAATTGCCAAGTAAGAGATGATACCGTCGATAGATACGCTTGGTAGCTGCTTTAAGTGCATGAAATAAGGTAATATTGCATAATAGGCAACAAAAGAAACCAGAAGAATTTTGATGATGCTTTTGCCGAATTCTACCAGTGAGCGCATAGAAAACAGCCTTGAGATGCCTTTCATCACCGAAATTTTTTCTAATTTTGGAATTATCGGCTCGATTGAAAATATAAAGTTATTTTGTAATATGCTTGAGCCGATTACGGCTACGACGAACAATGTAAATGGAATGAATAATATAGATGCACAATCTTTTATTACTTGAAGCATCAAATTGCCGATCGATTCTTTATTATCGATAATTATAGTGTCGGGACGTTCGATAAACATCGAGATTGCGGCTTGGCTTTTATGAAGAATCCCCGGGGCAAGCGAGGTCATAACCATTGTAAAAGCGAATAAAATCAAAAAGCTGGTTAATTCACGTGATGATACGCTTTGTCCTCGTTCGGCGGCTTCTTCAAGCCGCTTTCGCGTAGGCTCTTCGGTTTTTTGCGAATCGTCTTGGTCTTCTGACATATTTTTCGATATTAAGCGTTATTAAGCGTTATTGGTTCTTGCCTTGATTTTTTCATTGTTATATGTAGCTGTAATATAATTTAAAGTAAAAGGTTTATAATAATATGCATCAATATCGTACACATAACTGCAATCAATTGTCAAAAAATGATGCCGGCAAACAAATTAAATTGTCGGGTTGGGTGCATAGAAAACGTGATCACGGTAATTTATTATTTATCGATTTGCGGGATAATTACGGAATTACCCAGCTGGTCGCCAATTCTGATGACGGCAAAGAAATATTCGATTCATTAACTGGTGTGCGTTTTGAAAGCGTTATTACGGTGATCGGTAAAGTGCTTTTGCGTTCACCGGAAACTATCAATAAAGACTTGGCAACAGGAGAAATTGAAGTTGGAGTTGAGTCCTACATACTTGAATCGGCTGCCGAATTATTGCCGTTGCAGGTGAATTCCGATGCTGAATTTCCCGAAGATACCCGCTTGACCTATCGTTTTCTTGATTTGCGTCGTGAGAAACTGCACAAAAATATTTTGCTGCGTTCAAATGTGATTTCGAGTTTGCGTCGTCGTATGATCGAGCAAAATTTTACCGAATTTCAAACCCCGATTCTTACCGCAAGTTCACCTGAAGGTGCGAGGGATTATCTGGTGCCGAGCCGAGTTCACCCGGGTAAATTCTATGCTTTACCCCAAGCACCGCAAATGTTTAAGCAATTACTTATGGTTGCAGGTTTTGACCGTTATTTCCAAATCGCACCTTGTTTTCGTGACGAAGATGCACGAGCCGACCGTTCACCGGGTGAGTTTTACCAGCTCGATATTGAGATGAGCTTTGTCACCCAAGAAGATGTTTTTGCGGCAATCGAGCCGGTTCTACACGGTGTATTTACCGAGTTCTCGAACAAGCAGGTAACAAATTATCCTTTCCCGAGAATATCTTATAAGCAAGCGATGTTGGAATATGGCAGCGATAAACCTGATTTACGCAATCCGTTAAAAATTAGCGATGCAGGTGGAGTTTTTGCCGGTTCAGGCTTTGGAATATTTAACAAAATATTGGAAAGCGGCGGTGTAATTCGGGCAATTCCTGCTCCGAACACATCAGATCAACCGAGAAGTTTCTTTGATAAAACAATTGCTTATGCGCAATCGCTTGGTGCAGCAGGTTTGGCTTATATTACATTCGGACAAGACGGCACTCCCAAAAGCCCGATTGCGAAGTTTTTAACACCTGAAAAACTTGAGGAATTAAAACAAGTTGCCGGTATTAAAAACGGCGATTCGGTGTTTTTCTCTTCAGGCGGTGAGCTTGCGGCAAGCAAGTTGGCAGGACAGGTGCGTAACCGCATCGGTGAAGAACTTGGATTATATGAAAAAGATTGCTATAAATTCTGCTGGGTAGTCGATTTCCCTTATTACGAATGGGACGAAGAAAATGATAATATTATCTTTAGCCACAACCCGTTCTCGATGCCGCAAGGCGGAATGCAGGCTTTAAGCGAAGCCGAGGGCGATAAAGAAAAATTGCTAAATATCCTAGCCTATCAGTATGATATTGTTTGCAATGGGGTTGAGCTTTCGAGCGGTGCGATCCGTAATCATAACCCGCAATTGATGTATAAAGCATTTGAAATAGCAGGTTACGACAAAACTACCGTCGATTCACGTTTCGGGGCGATGATTAAAGCATTCAAATTTGGCGCCCCTCCGCATGGCGGTTTGGCACCGGGGGTTGACCGCATGGTGATGTTGCTTGCCGATGAGCCTAATATTCGTGAGGTTATTTGCTTCCCGATGAATCAAAAAGCTGAAGATTTGATGATGCAAGCCCCTGCTTACGCCGAAGAAAAACAGTTGCGTGAACTTCATATTACGCTTTCGCAAAAAGCCAAGATGCTCAAGGAAGAAAAAGCTTAGGTTTTTTAGACTAAGCTGCAATCAAAGTCGGGAAATATTCGCGGTAAAGCAGTTTGCTTGCCCGTTTTGCTGCGGTTTCGTCGCAATAATATTCCTCGCCGAGCGGGCGTGGCTCGATGTTAAAGTAAAGAGCGTTGTGCTTGAACATTTCGTCGCTTAATCGTGCATATAAAACGCCGTCAAAATTGATGCGTTCGCAAGAAGCTTCGATCTCTTCACTGCCGAAACTATCGATAATTTCCTGCTTTTGTTTGCTTAGAACTTCTCGCATTTTGTAAACCGATTCGAGCATAATCAATCCTTTTTCTAGATCTCCGTCTCGAACTTCAATACAGGCATTATGTTGCAACATCATGCAGGTTATTTGTGAATCTAGGTAAGATTTCATCAGGTTATCCATATTAGATTCAAATTCGTTGAATGTTTCAGTCATTTTTGGATTCCTTATTTAGGTTTTAATTATGCACGAGAATTGCCGGCTTTAAGGAAGGCGTTGAATTTTTCCAGCGATGTTTGGGTTGCGGTAGGAGCCGTCGGGCTACTTCCTTTAACTTCTTCCATTGTGCCTACAACTGATTGTAACGTTGCTACGGCTTCTGCTGTTCTTTCTGCTCCTGTCGGAGATATTTTTTCTGCCACTGCCGAGAGTTTTGCTCCGCTATTGCTTACTGCATTTGCAAGACCTTCAACTTTGAGGGCGATTCCTGCTTGTACTGTGTCTTTTGCCGATCCGATACTATCTTTTATGGAAGATTTTGCATTGGTTATGTTTTGTCTAACACCTTCTACTTTTTCATTAAATTTATCTGCTACAGCAGTTTTTAACTCGGTTGTTTTTGCTTGGGTTGCAGCGGCAAATTGCGATACTTTATTATCAACATAATTTGCTGCATTATCTACGGCTCTATTTATAGCTGCATCTGCTTCTTGACCTTTTCTTGCTGCAAATTTAGCGGTATTTACGGTAGCATCTACTGCGGCTTCCGCTGCGATTACTCCCACAACAACAGTTCCGACTGCTACTTTTCCTGCAACTTTTGCGGTTTCCGCCACTGCTTGATTTCTCTCGCCTTGCCGTTCTTTGGTTTGTTGCCAGTCATTTTTTAAGAAAGCAGCTGCATCTTGTGTCATGTCTTTTATATCGTTTTTAACTGCAGATGCAGCTAGAGAAACATTTTGTTTTGCTTCGATTATCGACATTTTTGCAGATTCAATTTGTTCTGCCAATGCCTCTTTGGCACGTGCAAACATACCTTTTGCACTATCTAATTTTTGCTCAAAATTATCAACGGCATGGTTTTTTGCCTCAACTAATCTATCTACGGTTTGTTTGGCATCATTTTTTAAAAATTGACTAGTTGCTTTTGCTGCATCGCCCAAATGATCGGAAAACATCTTATCTTTAGGCTTCTCTTCTTGATTATTGATAGCTTCCTGAGCTTGTGGAACATCTCCAATATTTGCTTGTGGTTTATAATCAGTGTTGCCAAAGCTTATTTGAACATTTTGCAGAAGTTTTGCAAAATTCGCTTGAGGCTCTACTTGAGGAAGTTCCCCTCCGGGGCGATTATCAGGATCAACAAAAGCCATAAATACCCAATCTATAAATTCCGTAAATATATCATTAAATTATTATCATTATACTCGCTTTTTATTAAAAAAGTGTGAATTTATTATGACATTTTTCCATTTCTGATTATTTATAGCTCTTGTAATCTTGGTTTATTGCTATAATTTCCAATTATTATGAAGAATATAAAACTACTATTTTGCTTGTTTTTATTGTTGTTTCCGGTCTGTGCTTTCGCTGCCGGCGAAGCTACGGAAAGCGACGTTATAGAGCTGCCTCTTCGTGACGAAAACCTCGCAATTTTTGTCAAACAACGCACTTTATGGGTGGTTTCAAACAATGTAATTACCCTTCCGCTTGAGCAATTAAGCAAAAAAAGTTGGAATTTTATCGGTAATATCAAAAAAATTCCTTCGGCAAAAGCGTCTTTATTTAATTTTTCTCTAAAAAATGATGTTTATCCTACGGTTGAAAAAAGCGAAGACGGAATAACCATAACTTTATCGACAAAGCCGGTGTTTCCGGAAAAGTTGCTCGGGGTTGCGGTAAATAAGAACGATAAAAAACAGAAATTGATTGAGGTTAATATAAACTCTCAGGCACGCCCCATAGTTTTTGCCGATCAAACTACGGGCAGTGAATTACAGATTTTTCCGATTGCCGATATCGGTGCAGGTGTTGCAAAATATCGGGATTTTATTGATTTTAATCTATTGCCTACTGCACAAGGTGTGGTTATTCGTAAAAAATCCGATGATTTGACGATTGAAAATAACAAAGGAATTATTGAAATAGGTGGCAAAAACGGACTTAATATATCCAATGAAATTGCCTTGCAAATCGAAAAAGAAGAGGGTGATGCTGCAAATCTCAATAACAAAAGAACTATATTTCCTTATGCAGCTTGGAAATTGAAAGACGATAAAGATTTTCTTGCCGTGCAAAATTCTTTGAGCAATGAAATTGCTTACGGAAGTATGGATTCTGCCAATAAAAGTCGGCTTAATTTATTGGGAATGTATTTAGCCCAAGGATTATTTGCCGAGGCGATCGGTATGTCGAATGATATATTGCGAAATAGCCTTAAATTTTACCGTGATAATAAAGTGGCGGCGATGCGTGGGGCTGCTTACTTTTTTATGTATAGAATTCAAGAGGCCGAGCGTGATTTTTCTTCTTATGAGTTGCGGGACGATAAGGAAGCGGCAATGTGGTTGGCTTTATGCGGTGAGTTGCTATCCGAAGAAAAAGGGAAATTTAATTTTGTCAGTAATTATGAATCTTATATTCGTAATTATCCGCCTGTATTTATTCAGAAATTGGCTTTAATAGCTGCCGATGTCAGCATCAACCGGCGTGAATATAACATGGCATCGACAATTTTTGATTATATACAAAAAGATAAATTCGATGCACCGATTAAAAAATATGTCGATTATATGCGGGCAAAGATATTCTCGGAAACCAAGAATGAAGAAGAAGCCGCCAAAATTTGGGAAGCCCAGATTGAAGATGTTGATACTCCGCTGATTCGGGCAAGAGCCGAATTCTCGCTTGTTAATATGTTGCTGCGGCAAGGTAAAATCAGCAGTGAAAAAGCGGCTAAACGCTTGGATAAGTTACGTATCGTCTGGCGTGGTGACAGTTTAGAACTTAATGCAATTATGCTACAAAGTAATATTTATATTGACAATAAACAATATTCTAAGGCTTTGAAAACATTGCGTGAAGTTGTTTTATACTATCCACAAGTTCCCGAAGCAATAGTTGCCGCCTCAAAAATGACAGAGATATTTTCCGCTTTATATAATAAAGGTTTGGCTGATACTATGCCGCCACTTGAGGCTCTGGCATTATTTTATGAATTCCGTGATTTGGTGCCGGTAGGCAAAGACGGCGATACTATGATCCGCAATCTTGCCGAACGCTTGGTTAAGATTGATATGCTTGATCGTGCGACCCAAATGTTGGATCATCAAGTTCAGAAACGTTTGCAAGGTGAGGAGCGTACCAGGGTGGGAACTCGTTTGGCATCGATATATTTGATGAATCATCAGCCCAAGCAAGCATTGGAAACCCTCAAAGTTACGGGATACGGTGACTTGCCGCAGGATTTATTGCTTCTACGCTTGCGTTTAACCGCCAAAGCATTGGCAGAGCAGGGCAGGTCTGATAAATCGATTGATGTTTTAACCAGTGATACCAGTCCGGAAGGGACATTGCTAAGACTTTCTATTTATTGGGATAATAAGGATTGGACAAATGTTATATTATCAGCCGAGGAGATTCTTAGTAACCGTAACGACCCGACCGCACCTCTTACTAAAGAAGAAACCGGAGTATTGTTAAAGCTTGCTACTGCCTATGTTTATGATCACGATACCGGTCAGATCCAATATTTACGCGATTATTTCACTCCTTTACTCAAAAATAATCCCGATAAAGATAGTTTCCTGTTTATTACCAGTGAATCCGGAACCCTTGATTATGCAAATATCAATAATTTAAATAACGATATAAATTCGGTAAAAACTTTCCTTGCTACAAACTCCGCAAAACCGGAAAAGAAACAATCTGATAAAAATTGAGGTTGTAATATAAAATCTAGGCATGATATAGAAAATGCTTGAAATATTTTGGGAGATTTTATGAAAGCCGAAGAAGATAACATATTAGATACTATTCGCAAAACTATACCGCCGATCAATAATGAAGGCTGGAAATTTATTGCGATTTTTGCCTTAGTCACCGCAATGCTTGGCTTGCTTTCCTGCACTTTGTTTTGGATTGGATTTGTTCTAACTCTTTGGTGTGCCTACTTCTTTCGTGATCCGATTCGAATGGTTCCGACTCGTGAAGGGCTTATCGTCAGTCCTGCCGACGGCTTGATCCACAAAATAGTAAAAGTCGTTCCGCCGCAAGAACTTAACCTCGGTGAGGGGGAGCGTACCCGTATCAGCGTTTTTCTTAATGTATTCGACGTTCATGTAAATCGTGTTCCTTTGGGCGGAAAAATCACTTCTTTGCATTATAAAGCCGGTGCTTTTTTTAATGCCTCACTCGATAAGGCAAGTGAAGAAAATGAACGTCAATATCTTACGGTGACGACTGCCGATAATAAAACTATCGGATTTGTGCAAATTGCAGGTTTGGTGGCAAGGCGTATTCTTTGCCAAGTTAAACAAGATCAAGAAGTTGTAACCGGTGAGCGTTTCGGTTTGATCCGCTTCGGTAGCCGGGTTGATGTTTATTTACCGGAGGGTGTTGAGCCTTTGGTTATGGTTGGGCAAAGAGCAGTTGGCGGCGAAACAATATTTGCCGATATGCAAAGCAATGAAACTTCAAGAAGCGGAATCGCAATTTAATGCCAAGCCTTAAAAACCCCAAAAAACGTCGTATTTTGGTGCTGCCGCTTAGTCGATTATTCCCCAATATGCTGACTATTGCAGGGCTTTGTTGCGGACTTTCTTCGATTCGTTTTGCTATGGACGCAAAGTTTGAGATTGCGGTTACTTTGATTTGCATTGCTGCATTGATCGACGGAATGGACGGTCGGGTGGCAAGGTTACTCAATGCAACCAGTAATTTCGGTGCTAATCTTGATTCTTTGTCGGATTTGATTTGCTTCGGTGTTTCTCCGGTAATAGTTACATATATGTGGAAAATGCATCTAATAAAGAAGTTTGGTTGGGCAGCGGTTTTGTTTTTTGTGGTTTGTTGTGCATTGCGACTTGCTAGGTTTAATACAGCTCTTAACGATGAAGAAAAAGAATCTTGGCAGGAAAAATTCTTTACCGGGATTCCTTCTCCTGCAGGGGCGATGATTGCGTTATTACCTTTGGTTAGTAGTTTTTATCTCGGTGATAGCATTTTTACCGGATCGATATTTTGTATATTTTGGATAATTGCCGTAGGATTGTTGATGGCGAGCCGGATCCCGACATTTGCGGTCAAACGCATTATCATTCGTCATGAATGGGTGTTATCGATAATGTTGGCATGCGGTCTTGCAATCGTAATACTGATCATTGAACCTTGGATAATGTTTACCTTCATCGGACTTGGCTACCTGGCAACTATTCCGGTAAGTTTTAAGCATTATCGCAGACTGGCTGCAATCAATAAAAGAAATGTTGATCGGGTTTAATAAATGCAAGGAACCGAGAAACGGGAAATTTTACCGCTTACGGGCTTGAGATTCGTTGCCGCATTTTATGTTTTTGGGCTTTATCATATCTATCTCGAAAATCCGCAAGAAAGTGTATCAAAGCCCGTATTACTTATACCAATGGCTAAGATCAATATCCAAGAGATATTCGGTTTTACGAATATCATCTAAGAAATAGCGTTCGGTCAGTTCTTTTTTAATCTCATCATTCGGTTTTTCCAAGTAACTTCTTGCGGTTGCATTAAAGCGTTCGATTAGGTTTCTGGACGGTTTCTTTATAAACACATTCCAGTCACCCCAGACCGAATTTAACAAAGCAAGTGAACCAGCCGGCATTATAACATTGGTCTCTAAATTATCTTTGCCGAGAACCGATATTTCTTCTTCTTTTTCAAAATAGCGAAAATCAAGCTTGGGTGATTTGTTGGAGTGTGCTATTTCAACAGGTACATCTTCTACTTCGAGAAAGTTAAAAAGATTTTTACTAAAATCTGGATTGCCTACTTTAAGATCTTGTTCAAAAATTATATTAAATATATTTTTTTTGCCGAATAAATCGATATATTTAGCCAGAGGCTTTGAGTATAATCCCATATTTATGTAGTTATTATCATATTCTCCGATATAATCATCTTTGTTTTCTGGGGTCATTGCCGTCATCGCATTATAAAAAGGGCGACCTTCGGTGATATGCTTTATATTAAATAAATAATGCGAGTAAGCACGATCAATCGGATTACGAAGATTGGTGATGATTTTTGCTTTACCAAGTGCCTTGAATATATTTTTTATTGCATTCTCGTCAAACATATAGGTTGGTGTTATTTCACCTATAGATTTTTGGCTGCCCACATTTTGAAAATATATGGTTTCGTAATATGCAAGCTTGCTTTCATTAACGTGTTTTTTGTTGAAAAAACCAGTTTCTTTTTGCGTCGGAATAAATATATCGGGGTGTTGTTGAACAATATGATATAAAGATGTTGTTCCGGCACGTGCCGATCCGATTCCGATCCAATTTGGTAACATTTAAAAAACCCACTATAAATTACATTTAATCTACAAGCTAATTTGGGTTAATTATAAGTCAAGAAAAACTTGTTTTTGCTTTTTATTCGCATCTAATAATTCTTGTTTATTATGCAGTTTTCCTATATATTGCGGTGTGTAAAATTCCATATAATTTAATAGATATAGTGTTATGAGTGATAAAATTAAACGTGCTTTGATTTCGGTTTCAGATAAATCCGGGCTGCTTGAATTTGCAGGCTTTCTTGACGGCAAAAATATTGAAATACTTTCAACCGGCGGTACGGCGAAATATTTGCGTTCGGCCGGAATTGCGGTAAGGGACGTTTCCGAGCATACCGGGTTTCCCGAAATGCTTGACGGTCGAGTTAAAACTTTACACCCTAAAATCCACGGCGGAATTTTGGCTATACGTTCGGATTCAGAGCATCAACAGTCATTGCTTGAGCATGATATTGCCGAAATCGATTTGGTGATTATCAATCTTTATCCTTTTGAAGAAACAATCGCAAAGACAAATGATTATGATATTTGTATAGAAAATATCGACATTGGCGGGCCGGCAATGGTGCGTTCGGCTGCCAAAAATCATCAAGATGTGACTATTGTCGTCGATACCGATGATTATGACCTATTGAAATATGAAATTGATAAAACAGGTAGCACTTCTTTAGAAACCCGTAAAAAACTTGCCGCCAAAGCTTTTTCCAGAACCGCATCTTACGATGCAGCTATAAGCACTTGGTTTGCCGATAGTTTGGGAGAAAGATTCCCCAAAAAAGTAACTATTGCAGGGACGTTAAAACAAGATTTGCGTTACGGTGAAAATCCGCATCAGCAAGCAGGTTTTTACGTTTGTGCAAATGCAGGATTCGGAGTGGCAACCGCTCGCCAAATTCAAGGCAAGGAATTGAGTTATAATAATATTAATGATACCGATGCTGCTTTTGCATTGGTGAGTGAATTTTCCGAGCCGGCGATTGCTATCATCAAGCATGCTAACCCGTGCGGAGTGGCAGTCGGTAAAGATATAACCGAGGCATACATAAAAGCTTTGGCTTGCGACCCTGTCAGTGCATATGGCGGAATTATTGCGATGAATCGTAACCTTGACGTTAGTTTGGTTAATGCAATCGGCAGTTTATTCGCCGAGGTTATCATTGCTCCCGATGCTGATGATGAAGCTGTTGCAATGCTTGGAGCAAAGAAAAATCTGCGTTTGTTGCTAACCGGCGGCATGCCTGATGCGAGCAAAAGCGAAAAGATAATTAAGTCAATTTCCGGCGGTTTTTTATTGCAAGATCAAGATGTTGCAAAAGTGACTTCAAAAGACGTAAAAAGCGTAAGTAATCGTGTTGCCGATCAAGATGAATTAAACGACATGATCTTTGCGTTTACGGTTGCCAAACATGTGAAATCCAACGCAATCGTTATTGCTAAAAATGGTGCAACTATCGGAATCGGTGCCGGACAAATGAGCCGTGTCGATAGCGTTAGAATCGCTTGTCGCAAAGCCGAAGACGCAAAATTATCGGTAAAAGGTGCGGTTTTAGCTTCCGACGCATTTTTCCCGTTTGACGATAATGTCCATAATGCCGCCGCCGCAGGGATTGCCGCATTGATCCAACCCGGCGGGTCGATCCGTGACGATGAGGTTATTAAAGCTGCAAATCAATATGATATGGCGATGGTATTCACCGGAGTGCGTCACTTCAAACACTAAACAGAAGGTTATATAATGAACACAAAACTAAAAGGTCTGGTTGTCGGGCTTGCCAATGACAAATCGATCGCATGGGGTTGTGTGCAAGCATTTAATGCTCTGGGTGCTGATTTGGCGATTACCTATCTTAATGAAAAATCAAAAGCTTATGTTGAGCCGTTGGCAAAATCGGTGAATGCCGATATTTTTATGCCGCTTGACGTTAGTGATCCTTCGCAAGAAGATACTTTGTTTGCCGAGATTGAGCAACGCTGGGGTAAACTAGATTTTCTGCTCCATTCGATTGCATTTGCTCCCAAAGAAGATTTGCAGGGCAGGGTAACCGATTGTTCTTCCAAGGGTTTCTCTTTGGCTATGGATATTTCTTGCCATTCGCTGATTCGTCTTGCAAAACGTGCCGAACCTTTGATGAAAGACGGCGGATCGATTCTCACTATGAGCTATTACGGCGGTGAAAAAGTGATAAAAAACTATAACTTAATGGGGCCGGTAAAAGCTGCACTTGAAGCAAGCGTGCGTTATTTGGCTTATGAACTCGGCGAGAAGAATATTCGGGTTAATGCAATTTCACCGGGACCGGTTAAAACCCGTGCCGCTTCCGGACTTTCGCATTTTGACGAACTAATGGAAAAAGTTGCCGATAATGCTCCGTTGCATCAATTGGTAACTATAGAGCAAATCGGCGAGACGGCAGCGTTTTTAGTTTCGCAGAAGGCATTGCATATCAGCGGACAGACAATTTACGTAGATAACGGATATAATACGATTGCTTAGGTTATATTTAAATTTCTACTAGGGCTTGCTGCAAACGTCGATTTTCTCCGCTTCGCTACTCACGTATTACGTATACGCTGCGGTGCGATGCTCGAAAGCCCGACGTTTTCGCTTACGCTCTAGCGAAATTTAAACATAACCTAATAATTTTCGGCATAATGGACAAAGTGTGTGGGTGGATTTAGGTATTGTTGAGCAAAAATTTGGTCATTTTAGCTTTTCTATCTTTTCGTAATCCTCGATGGATTTTGACCTTTGATTTCCAATGAGCGAACGATC